>ERZ777305.47-NODE-47-length-175933-cov-9.936422_pt1 | contig 175933 bp, 130 predicted proteins | sample MGYA00374965_ERZ777305 | MGnify/ENA primary metagenome ERZ777305 (study PRJEB29328, sample SAMD00013331) | mouse gut metagenome | study: EMG produced TPA metagenomics assembly of the Metagenome analysis of fecal microbiota from mouse which was promoted...
GACGTGCCACGATCTCGTTGCGGAACGCCTTGCCGATCTGCGCGATACCGAACGGAAGTTTCATGCGTCCCGTCTTCTGCACGTTTAGGTAGTTGACGAAGATGCCCTGCGCCGTCTCGGGGCGGAGGTAGATGGTGTTGGCGCCTTCGGCGGTCGATCCCATCTGCGTCGAGAACATGAGGTTGAACTGGCGCACGTCGGTCCAGTTGCGAGTGCCCGAAATGGGGCAGGCGATCTCGCAGTCGAGGATGATCTGGCGCAACTCCGCGAGGTCGCCGGCGTTCATCGCCTCGGCGAAGCGGGTGTGCACGGCGTCGCGTTTGGCCGCGGTCTCCAGTACGCGCGGCGAGGTGGCGCGGTACTGCGCCTCGTCGAACGACTCGCCGAAACGCTTGCGGGCCTTTTCCACCTCCTTCTCGATCTTCTCGTCCTGCTTGGCGATCCAATCCTCGATCAACACGTCGGCTCTGTAGCGCTTCTTCGAATCCTTGTTGTCGATCAGGGGATCGTTGAAGGCGGCGACGTGGCCCGAGGCCTCCCAAGTCTTGGGGTGCATGAAGATGGCGGCGTCGATGCCCACGATGTTTTCGTGCAGCTTCACCATCGAATCCCACCAGTAGCGTTTGATGTTATTCTTCAGTTCCACGCCGTTCTGTCCGTAATCGTAAACGGCTCCCAGACCGTCGTATATTTCGCTCGACGGGAATACGAATCCGTACTCCTTGCAGTGAGCGACCAGCTTTTTGAACAACTCCTCTTGTGTCATTTTAGAATCGACTTTATAGTTTCGTTATAATTCGCAAAGATATGAATTTTTCGGCAAACATAGTCCGAATGCCGCCTGTTTTCGCCTTTTACGGCGTTTCGATACCGAGCGTCAGAGCAGCGACATGCGGCGGAACGAGAACTCTCCCTCGCGCGATATGATGATGTGGTCGAGCAGACGTATGTCGAACAGCGCGGCGGCGTCGCGCACCTTTTCGGTGAGCGTCTTGTCGGCCGCGCTCGGCTCGGCGGCCCCCGACGGATGGTTGTGGATCATGATTATCTGCGTCGAGAGAAGCTCCAACGCCCGTTTCACTATCAGGCGATGGTCGACGACCGTGGCTTGCACGCCGCCCTGACTCACGCGTCGCCGTTCGAGCAGGCGGTTCGACGAGGTGAGGTAGAGCACCCAGCACTCCTCGTGACGCATAGGGTCGAATATCGGACGCATGAGGCGCACCACGTCGGCGTCGGTGGATATGCACTCCACATCCTGCTCGGTCGATGCCGCGACCCTGCGGCCGAATTCGGCGGAGAGGATCAGGCGTTCGGCGCGCCGCAATCCCAAACCCTCGGCCATGCGCAGCCGTCCGAGGTCGGTGCGGGCGATCCCCGCGAGCGAACCGCCTAAGGCGAGCAGTTTCTCGGCCGTGGCGAGCGGATCGCGCGAATCGTCGGACGACTCTATCAGAAGAGCCAGCAACTCCGCGTCGGTGAGCGAAACGGCTCCCCGAGACATCAATTTATCGTGCAGGTTCTTCATCGGCGGTAATATTTTCAGTGATCGGATTGTTACGACTCGTCAGAGTCGTGCGGGCCGCAGCCTTGCCCCGCGGAGGCCCGCAACTCGTTTCGCACTCGTTTGCGGTCTCCGCAGTCTGCGTCCCGAAAAGCGGCGATATATGTGGTTTTATTCGGCCTCTTTTTTCTCCGACATGCTGTCGAATCGATCCAGCAACTTTGCGCAATCCTCGTCGCTGAAACTCTGCGACACGGAGTACGAGGCGCGTTGCTCGGCCTCCTTTTTGGAGTCGCCAGCGCCGTATCCCGCCTCGATGTTGTCTATCAACACTTTGCAATAAAAGAACGGGTGCGCCGACGAGTAGGTGCGGTCGTGTTCGGTGCAGAACCGTATAGTGTGGTGGTTCTTTTGGCACCACTCTATGAGGCGGCTCTTGAAATCGGTCTCCGCTTCGATCAGGGTGTCGACCTTCAGGTAGTCGACGAAAATGCGGTTTATCAACAGGCGATTGACGAATTCGTAACCCTGATCGAGATACACGGCGCCCATCATCGCCTCGAAGGCGTCGCCGTAAATGTTCTTCTGCGACACGCCGCCCGAGTGGTGGACTATGACGTGTTCGTCGAGTCCGATTCGTTTGGCCACCTCGTTCAACGCCTGACGCGACACCATCTTCGAACGGAGCTGCGTCAGGAATCCCTCGTTCTTGTCGGGAAATTCTATGAAAAGATAGTCCGAAGTGACGCTCTCGATCACGGCGTCGCCCAGAAATTCCAGACGTTCGTTGTTTATCTGTCGGCCGTCGTCGAGCGTCACCGAGGCCGATTTGTGTATCAGAGCCAGTTTGTAGAGCTCTATATTGTGCGGGACGATCCCCAGCATGTCGTCGATAGCGGCATAGAACACCTTGTCTTTGCCGAAGTTACGACGCAGGGGGCGCAAAATGAAATCTATCACAACGATAAAGTATTAAATCTTACGGAAGATAATCGAGGAGTTATGGCCGCCGAACCCGAACGTGTTGCTCAACGCGCACTTCACCTCGCGATGTTGCGCCGCGCCTATCGTGAGATTGAGACGCGGATCTATCTCGGGGTCGAGCTTCTCGACGTTGATCGTCGGCGGAATCACGCCGCGCGTTATGGCCATTATGCAGGCCAGCGCCTCGATGGCTGCGGTGCCGCCCAGCAGGTGGCCCGTCATCGATTTGGTCGACGATATGTTCATCTTGTAGGCGTGGTCGCCGAAGAGCGTCCGTATGGCTTTTATCTCGGCCAGATCGCCCAAGGGCGTAGAGGTGCCGTGGGCGTTGATGTAGTCGACGTCGGAGAGCTCCGCCCCCGCGTCGCGAACGGCTTCGCGCATCGACATCATGGCCCCCTTGCCCTCGGGATGGGGAGCCGTCATGTGATATGCGTCGGCCGACATTCCTCCGCCCGCCACCTCGCAGTAGATCTTCGCGCCGCGCGCCAAGGCGTGCTCCAGCTCTTCGAACACCAACGCTCCGCCGCCTTCGCCTATGACGAAGCCGTCGCGGTCGACGTCGAACGGACGCGAAGCGTGCGCGGGATCGTCGTTACGCGTCGACAGAGCCTGCATGGCGCAGAAACTGCCCACGCCCGGGTCGTTGATCGGAGCCTCCGATCCGCCCGTCACGATAAGGTCGGCCTTGCCCCAGCGGATGAGGTTCATGGCGTCGATCATCGCGTGATTGGACGACGCGCAGGCCGAGACGGTGCAGTAGTTCGGACCCATGAAGCCGTATTTGATGGATATGAATCCCGCGGCGAGGTCCGCCACCATGCGGGGAACGAAAAAAGGGCTGAATCGAGGGATGCGGTCTCCCTCGATGTAGCCCTTGCTCTCTTCGTAGAACGTGGTCGTTCCACCGGTACCCGAACCCCACACGACACCGGCCCTTTCGGGATCGACGGTATCGGCTGCCGCGTCGCGAATCGCTTCGTCGGCGGCTATCATGGCATACTGCGCGAAGAGGTCGTATTTGCGCGCCTCCTTGCGGTCGAAGTAGCGGGTTCGATCGTACTCTTTTACTTCGCAAGCGAAACGGGTTCTGAATTTCGAGGCGTCGAAGCGCGTTATCGGAGCCGCTGCGCTCACCCCGTTTTCGAGATTTCGGAAATACTCTTCCACCGAATGTCCCGACGGGTTGATCGTGCCTATGCCCGTAACGACGACTCTCCTTCCTGTCATAAAAATCGGCGCCCGCGTGCCGTGCGAATTATAATGGTGTCAAAATTATTTCTTGTGCGACTCCACGTATGCGATAGCGTCGCCTACGGTGGTGATCTTCTCGGCGTCCTCGTCGGGGATCTGGATGTCGAACGCTTTCTCAAACTCCATGATCAACTCCACGGTGTCGAGAGAATCCGCGCCCAGATGAGCGGTGAAACTTGCTTCGGGTACTACCTCAGACTCCTTAACGCCCAACTTGTCAACGATGATCTCGACAACTTTTGACTGAACTTCTGACATAACTTTAAATTTTTAGTTTAACAATTTTAATTATCGATTGGTTTCAATCTTTCGCATTCCTGCGCAAAAGTAACACTTTTTTTATTAATTTTGGCATCGGGACGCAAATATTTCCCCCGAGGCGACGTCTCGGTTTTGTTAAAAAGCTGTAAAATAATTCGTTATGAATCTGTTGCTCATATCCAATTCCACCAATGCGGGCGAAGAATACCTGCAATATCCCATCGAGCGCATAGGCGCTTTTCTCGCGGGTGTCGAGGAAGTTGCGTTCGTACCCTATGCCGCCGTCACTTTCTCTTACGAGGCGTACGAGGCCAAAGTCGCGGCGCGTTTCGAGCAGATAGGCGTGCGGGTGCGTTCGGTGCATGGCCAAAGCGATCCCCGCGAGGCGATACGTCGGGCGCAGGCGATATGCGTCGGCGGCGGCAACACGTTCGCGCTGGCGAAGAAGATGCAGGAGCAGGGACTGGTGCGCGAGATCGCCGACAAGATAGCGTCGGGCACGCCCTATGTCGGATGGTCGGCGGGCAGCAACGTGACGTGTCCCACCATCTGCACCACCAACGACATGCCCATCGTGCAGCCCGAGTCGTTCGATGCGATCGGGGCGGTGAAGTTTCAGATCAACCCGCACTATCTCGACGCCAATCCCGAAGGGCATGCGGGCGAGACGCGCGAGCAACGCATCATGGAGTATATCGAAGCCAATCCCGACCGTTGGGTGGCGGGTTTGCGCGAGGGGTGTATGCTTCACCTGCACGACGGGCGGATGGAGTTGATCGGTTCGCGCCCCATGCGCATGTTCAAAAAGGGCGTGGAACCGTTCGAAGTCGCGGCGGGCGACGATCTGGGCTTTTTGTTGTAATATTATTAATATGGTATGACTCGGTTGTAATACCCTGCAAGGGCATTGCTTTCTTCGGCGGCTCGCGCCAAAGGTGCGACCCCCGCAGCCGCCGAAGATAGATCGTACGGGTAGTGAAAATTATGACAACACCGAACACCACATCCGTCACGGGGCGTTGCGGCGAGGATATAGCCGTGCGGTATTTGCGGGATAACGGGTTTCTGATCTGCGACCGAAACTGGCGTTCGGGGCGTTACGAGATCGATATCGTGGCGTGCAAGTCGGGCGTTACCCATATCGTCGAGGTCAAGACCCGTCGCGCGGGCGCGCTGCGCTCTCCCGAATCGGCTATCACGCCGTCGAAGTGCGCTGCGATGCGGCGCGCTGCCGAGGCGTATATCGCGCAAAAGGCTCTGTGCGGCGAGGTGGAGTTCGATTTGGTGGCGGTGGACATGTTTCCCGACGGCGGATGCGATGTCCGATATATTACGAATGTGGTCGAATTGGGATGGTAATTTGGAGGGTTGAATAAAAAAACATACCTTTGTCGCGCAAAATCACGACTGTGACATTTATGCTTCTATATAATTTTTGTGTAGCCGTATATGCACGCCTGATCGCGCTGGCCTCGCTGTGGAATCCCAAGGCGAAGTTGTGGACGACGGGGCGAAAAAACGTCTTCGAGCGAATGGCTCGGGCGATATCGCCGTCCGATCGGATCGTGTGGATACACGTCGCGTCGTTGGGCGAGTTCGAGCAGGGCCGTCCGTTGATGGAGCAGATCCGAAAGCAGTATCCCGAATTCAAAATTCTGCTCACTTTCTTTTCTCCGTCGGGTTACGAGGTGCGCAAGGATTACAAAGGCGCCGACTATATCTTCTACATGCCCATCGACACTCCGCGCAACGTCCGACGTTTCCTCGACATAGCTCATCCCGAGATAGCGGTGTTCGTCAAATACGAATTCTGGCTCAATTACTTGCGTCAACTCAAGGCGCGCGGCGCGCGGACGTATGTCATATCTTCGATATTCCGCCGCAATTCGATATTTTTCCGCAGTTACGGTTTCCTTTGGCGTCAGGCGCTCGACGCTTTCGATCGGATCTTCGTTCAGAACGAGGAGTCGCGCGAATTGCTTCACGGCATAGGTTTCGACAACGTGATAGTCGCGGGCGACACCCGTTTCGACCGCGTGGCGGCCATAGCCGAGGCGGTGAAGCGGATCGATGCGATAGAGACTTTCAAAGGCGATGCGCCCCTGTTCATAGCGGGTTCGACATGGAGGCCCGACGAGGAGATACTGATGGAGCTCATAGCCGATAATCCCCGTATAAAGTTCGTCATAGCGCCGCACGAGATGGACGAGGCGCGCATAAACCGCATAATGACGCAAACCTGCGGCAGAGCCGTGCGCTACACGCATTGCGACGCGCAGTCGCTGGCGCGGAGTCAGGTGTTGATACTCGACACGGTCGGTATCCTCGCCTCGGTTTACCGTTACGCTTCGTGGGCCTACATAGGCGGAGGATTCGGCGTAGGCATACACAACACCTTGGAGGCGGCCACATTCGCCCTGCCCATCGCTTTCGGCCCCAATTACGCCAAGTTCAAGGAGGCGCGCGACATGGTGGCGCTCGGCGCGGCGACGAAGGTCGAGTCGGCCGAAGAGTTGAAACGGTGGTTCGCTCCGCTGCGCGACGACAGCGTTTTGCGGGCGAAGGTCAGCTCCACGGCCAAGGATTACACGGTGAAGAACCAAGGCGCCACGTCGCTCATAATGCGTGTCGCGTTCGACGACTGAGACGGTCGCGTCTGCCGCGGCGCGTGATAACGCAGGCGTGCGTGGTCGGGGAGAAGTCGTTCCGTTTTACTTATCCGAAATTACGTATTCATTTTGTTTCGAAACCAAATGCGATTTTATTTCGCCGATATGTTTCGGGTAAGTTTCGTTTCAAAACTTTTATTTGCGGGGTTATATTGCTGCAAATCATTGTTTTGCGCGTAATCATGCCATTCTGTCGTTTTTGGAACCGTAAAATTCAGCGGTTAAAGTTTGCGCAATAAAAAATAAATCTTTAATTTTAGTCCCTGAATGATATATCGTGCTTGAATCGTAACAAAATAAAGCCATTAAACTATTAAAACTAAACTGTCTATGAAAAAAAGAACTTTCCTTCTTAACCTGTTCATGGCCATATCGGTGTTCGCTTTCGTCGCATGTAACGACGACGATACGGACTATGTGCAGCCGACGATGACCATCGAAGGGGCCGATGAGTTCGGCGCCCGCAAGTTGGAGTTCACGAACAAGGCCGAGGCTCAGCAGATCGAGATCGCGGCCAACAACGACTGGTTCATACGTATCCCCGAGTCGGCCGAATCGTGGTTGACCGTCACCCCGAGCGAAGGCAAGGGTTCGACGGAACCTATTACGATCAATGTCAATGTCGAGGCCAACGACAAGACCAAGGATCGCGAAGCCACTTTGGCATTCGTGTGCGACAAGATCGAGCAAAAGGCTCTTTTGACCGTCTCTCAGGAGAAGAAGTATGTCCTGACGGCCGAGTCTAACCGAAGCATGATAAACAAGTGGGGGGGGGAGATTATCATATCGCTCACCACCAACGCCGACTGGACTTACGAGATCGACGAGGCGGGCAAGACGTGGCTTTCGGAGAACAAGGCGGAGTCGAGCGGCAGCCGACTCGCTCTCACGGCGACGGAGCTCGACGCCGAGGTTCGCACCGCGACCGTCACTTTCACATGCGCCAAGCAGGCGGATCTGAAAGCCGAGGTGAAGCTCACCCAGAAAGATATGGAGCTCTTTGCCGCCAAGAGCAAGGCGTACTTTGCGGCAGCGGGCGGCGAGGTGTCGCTGGATGTCACCACCACCAATGTGGATGAGTGGGACGTGGAGTCGACCGCCGCATGGGTTACCGCCGTAAAGGATGGCGACAAGGTGAAGATTACCGCCGCTCCGTTCGGTACGGCCCGTCGCGAGGCTACCGTCAATCTGGTTACTCCCGTCGACGAGAGCATGGTATATCCCATTACCGTAATTCAGCGAGCTGATCCGAGCGGTCCGACGGCCGATATCCTCGACGTGGTGTTCGACGAGAACGGTTCGGCGCGCGATATCTCTGCCGCAGGCAACACCGTGAAATACGTTGCGGGTAGCGCATGCAAGATGGGTTGGAACGACGTGTATATGAAGTACGCGCCCTCGTTCTCGCACAAGCAGGCGGGCAGCGGCATTACTTCGGGATTCTACCGCGTGGAGTATACCGACGCCATGATGTCGGCTTTGGACGACGGTTATACGATGGAGGCTTTGATAAAGCCTGCCAAGGCTCCCAACGGATCGGAGATCAAGGCGTTCTCGGCGACCACTTCGGGCGGTATGGCCATCATGATCGGCAGCACGGCGCGAGGCAAGGGACTCGAATTCATCCAGCACAACGGCAGCGCATGGTGCTTCGCGAGCAGCGGTGTCGTTCCCGAGGCGAACGTGTACTATCACGTGGTAGGCGTTTGGGACAAGGCGGCCGGCAAGCTCCACTGTTATATCAACGGCGAGTTGAAAAAGAGCGTAGATTGCGCGGGCATAAAGCATATGACCACTTCGGGCAGCCGCGCACGTGCGTTCGCGATCGGCGGCAATACCCAGTCGAACACTCAGTTGAACGGCGCATGGTATGGCGATATCGCCATAGCGCGTATTTACGACGACGTTTTGACGGCGGATGACGTGAAGGCCCTTTATGAAGACGTAAGAGAGTAACGAGACTCTCTGAAATAACGAATCCCGCCCGACTGCGAAAGTCTGGCGGGATTTTTTTGCGACTCGTCAGAGTCGTGCGGGCCGCAGCCTCGCCCCGCGGAGGCCCGCAAATCTCGCAAACGCTCGTTTGCGTTCTCCGCAGGCTGCGGCCCTAATCCATCGTGATTATTCCCTCTCGTAAGCGTCGATCATCGAACCGCGCGTGCGATTTATTATGCGCGCCCCGATCGAACGGGCATAGTCCCGCAGCACTTCGTGGCCGCGAAAGAGTTCGGCCGTTTCGGCCAGATAGGTGTGCATGGTGTAGGGGCGCGGCGGGTCGGTGGCGTTGACGAATATCGGCTCGGGCGCGGCCGGCGCGGAGTCGTAATAGTGGCTTTGCGTTCGGCACAGTCGGTTGCGGTCGTCTACCGTCAGTCCGTCGAGCAGCGTGTGGTCGACTCCGTAAAGGTCTATTTGCCTGTACCCCAGAAGCAATCCTATGAATTCGCCGTTCTGCACCACCGTGCCGAAGTTGCCTGATCCCAATCCGTGGCGATAGCACCAGAATTCCACCGAACGCAATCCGCGGAAGACGAGGGTGTGGAACGGCACGATGCGGATATTGGGGTTGTCGCCCACGGCAGCGCGGTAGTCGAACCGCTCGGGGTTGTAGTACTGCACGTATAGCGTCATGGGCCAGTCGACGCGTTCGCCGAGCGCGCGGTAGAGATTCTCGACCCGCTCGCTGCGGCCCGCTCGGCGGAAAAACTGCGGATCGGAGAGCACGTAATATTTGGGTCGTACGACAGTGAATTCGTCGCCGAGGGCGAAGAAGTTCACCGCCATCATGTCCGTACGCTCCCACTCGCGCCGAGCGATGAGTCGGGGCAGTTCGTCGCGCAGCGAAGGTCCGTTGCCGAGCACTGCGAGCCGTCGCGACGGATTCATGCCGGCTGCCGTACCCGCCCGAGCCACATGGTTGCGAAAATCCTCCTTTACGGCCATCGCGGCGAAGAACAGCAGAGTATCGAACGTGTCGCGGACGGCGTCTATGATTCGTATCGAGAGTCGCATGATATCGAGTTTGATCTATTGCAAAACTAATGAAATACTGTTATATTTGCAATAATATAGTACCATATCTTAATCTTGATCGACTTATGGATCCGTATTATGTCGCACGTGACATATCGGTCGTGATTCCGTTGTATAACAAGGCCGCCGAGATCGGCGCCACGCTGCGTTCGGTGTTGTGCCAGACGCAGCCGCCGCGCGAGATAATCGTGGTGGACGACGGATCGACCGACGGCAGCGCCGAGATCGTGGAGCGCATGGGCTCGTGCGCCGTGACGCTCGTGCGCCGATCCAACGGCGGAGTCAGCGCGGCGCGCAACGAAGCCATGCGCATGGCCTCGGGCCGATGGGTGGCATTGCTGGACGGAGACGATATGTGGTATCCCGATTATCTGAAGGACATGGCGTCGCTTATCGCCCGATACCCCGATTGCGGAGCTTACGGTTCGGGTTTTTACGTCGAATGCGACGGGCGTCGCACTCTCGGCGACACTCCGCGAAACGGCGGGGGGGGGATAGTCGATTTCTTTCGCGAGTCGATGAGCCGTTACGTGTTGATACCCTCGGCTACGGTGTTGCGGCGCGATCTTGCGCTGCGACTCGGCGGGTTCCCCGAGGGGATGCGCATGGGCGAGGATCAATATCTATGGACCAAGATCGCGCGCTCGGCTCCGGTGGCCTTCTCGCCGACGCCTTCGGTGGTCTATTTGCGGTCGGCCTCCAATCGTTCGGCGGCGAGTTACCGTCCCGAGCATACGCGCTTTTCGTTCGAGGATCTGTACGACCCCGCGGCGGACGAGATGAGCAACGAATACGTGGCTCGCGCGGCATTGGGCAAGGCGTTGATCGAGAGCGTGAGCGGCGGGACAGATGCCGCGGCCCGCGCCGTGGAGTTCTTCTCCTACAATCGCCTTTCGCGCCGTATCGCGACCAAAGTCCGCATACTCAACGCTCTGCCGCCGCGTTTGCGGCCCGCGGTTTTCGCGGCATACAATCGGTTGGCTTGGGTCGTCGCCCGAAAGGGATTGTGATTCGTATATGATATATGCGGTTCGAAGAACCGCGCAGTTCGCCGCCACCCCGCGCGGCGGACTGCAACTCGCCGATGCTCGCGCAGCCCTGCCGCTGTCGGCGAACCGCGAACCTTAACATTCGTTAACATATCTTAACCGACCGTTAACATGTCCGTGCGGCGTAAAAGGGTAGTTTTGCGGTAGTCAAACCAATAAACATTCGATTGTAATGAAACGTATCCTATCGCTCGCCGTCGCGCTCGTTGCGGTTGCCGTGTCGTCCTATGCGCAACTCGATCCCTCGAAGATCAAATCCATTTCGATAAGCAAAACCAACTCCAACGCCGCGATTACCGCCACCCGCGAGATCGGACGCTCGTCGCTGGAGTGCGTTTACAAGGCCGAGTACCCCGAAAAAGGCGACGGCGAAGTGCGATCGAAAGAGGATCGCATGATATTGCAAATCGACGGCGGCGTCACCAAGTTCTACTCGCATTACGATTTCGCGCTCGATTCTTTACGCAAGGCCGACCGCGACGGATTCATCACCAATATTAATAACCTCAAACACGGCACGAAGTGTTGCATCTACCGCGATCGGCCCGAGGCAGGGCGTATGATCCTTACCGATGCCGTGGGTTCGATGTACTATCGCGTGGAGGAGGAGATTCCCGAGCAGGAGTGGACGATAGGCGACCAAACGCGCGAAGTGTTGGGATACGAGTGCCGTCGCGCCGATTGCGATTTTCGCGGCCGCCGCTATACGGCGTGGTTCGCCGAGGAGATTCCCGCGAGCGTCGGGCCGTGGAAATTCGGAGGTCTGCCCGGGCTTATCATGGCCGTGTCCGACAGCGAGGGGGAGTACACCTACGAGATCATAGGCCTGCAAAGCGCGGAGCGCCCGATAGAGTATGCCGACCGCAACTACATAAACGCCACGCGCGAAAAGTATCTGCGCCAGAAGCATCTGTACGTCAACGATCCGGTGGGTTACGGCGTGCGTGCGGGCGATATGAAGATCGAACTCGTCGATGGCGAGACGTACGATCCCGAGGAGTCGGGAACGGCGATCGAGATGATGGAGACCGACTATAAGCATTAACGTGCCGTGGATGGATTGAAAAAGGCGTTCGCCGCGCTCTTGGCCGCTGTCGTTCTCGCGGCGGCGACGGCCTCGGCGCAAACGGCGGCGGTCGATATTCGTGGCGTGGTCACCGACTCGTCCGACGGCGAACCAGTGGCGGGCGCGGTGGTGAAATTCATCGATGCCGAGGGCAAGATACTCCGTTACGCAGTGGCGGACCGCGCGGGCGTCTTTACGTTGAGGCAGATCGCACCGCAGGCGGGTCGCAAGGTGCAGGTGTCGATGTTGGGATATGCTTCGCGCGAGATCGCTCCCTCGAATGGCGACGAGCAGATGCGCATTGCGCTCGACCCCGCCGCGACTCCTATACGCGAGGTGGTGGTGAAGGCTCCGCGGGTATCGATGCAGGGCGACACCATAACCTACAACGCCCGTTCGTTCACCGACGTCGGCGACAAATCGCTGGCCGACATATTGAAGAGGATGCCCGGCATCGAGGTGTCGAAGTCGGGGCAGGTGAAGTATCAGGGCGAGGCGATCAACAAGCTCTATATCGACGGCGTCGACATGCTCGGCGACCGTTACGGCTTGGCCACCGAGAACATATCGCCGCGCGACGTGAAGAGCGTGGACGTGATGGAGAACCACCAGCCGAAAAAGGTGTTGCGCGATATAGAGTTCTCGGACAAGGCGGCCCTTAACATCAGGATGGACGCGCGGGTGCGGAACCGATGGACGGGCTCGGCTGAAGTCGGCGCGGGATTCTCGCCCGCGCTGTGGAGCGGGTCGCTATTCGCCATGTGCATGGCCAAGAGTTATTCCGTGATGCAGACCGTGAAAAGCGACGATACGGGGGCTTACCTCGGCGCCCAGACCGCCGTTCTGGGGTTGTCGGGCGGCAGCGACTACTCTCTGCCCAGATATGTCGGAGTAGGCACCTCGGCCGCGCCGATCGATCGCGCCCGCACCCGATTCAACACCTCGCATCTCTATAACGGGGCGAGCACGGTCCGTCTGTCGGAGGATTACAACCTGCATCTGCGCGCTTCATACCTCTATGACCGTCTCACTTCGGAGGACTCGTCGCGAACCACCTATTTCGTGGGCGGGGAGGAGTTCTCGGTGACCGACGCGTCCTCGGCGGCCGACGCGTCGCGCACGCTCGCGGTCGAGGCGCGGTTGACGGCGAATACCGAGAAGTTTTTCCTGAACGACGTTCTCTCGGCCGACGTCTCGTGGCGCGAGGCGTGGCGGGCGACCGACGGCACCTTTCCCAATATCCAGCGTGCCGACACTCCGTCGCGGCAGGTGAAAAACGAGTTGGAATTGATCCGTCGCTTCGGCCGCCGCACCCTGACCGTTCGTTCGGCGACCCAATATCTGCGTTCGCCGCAGTCGCTCGAGGTGGAGCGCGACGGCGGCGCGGCGAACCAGCGGGTCGACGCGCAGGCGTTTCGGTCGAACGTCTCGGTATCGTTCGGGTGGCGGTTCGGGCGTTTCAACATGTCGCTCGCGGGCGGGTTCTCGCAACTCGTCCGACGACTCGAATCGGCATTGGAGGGCGTGGACGAGCCGATAGGACAATCGACCAACGACATGCGCGTGAGCGTATCGAAAATCGAGCTGGCCCCTTCGCTGAACTATAACGGCGGCAAACTGAACGCCTCGCTCCGCATGCCGCTCGCGTACAGTATATATTCGATTCGCGACCGTATCGACACCGCGACTCCCCGACATATCGACGATCCCGTCGTGTCGCCTTCGTTCTCGTTGAGGTATGCCGTGTCGCCCATGTTATCGTTGTCGGGTTCGGCGTCGTATACCGTCTCGCCCGTCGACGAGGCCGCGATACATTCGGGTGTCGTGATGAGGGACTATCGTTACGTCGCGCGCGGCTATTGCATCGCCGACAACAATCGCTCGGCGTCGTTCGGCGTGCGCGCCGAGTACAAGAATCCGCTGTCGTCCTTGTTCGTGAATCTGAATGCGGGATACGCCTCGTCTCTGCTTCGGGCCGTCTCGTCGCAGGACTTCGCGGGCGACTATATAGTGACTTCTGCCGTGCGCGCCGACCATAAGACCTCGACGCGTTATCTGCGCGGCGGCGTGAGCAAGGGCATCGACGCGGCGAGAGGCAAGGTGGGAGTCGATTTCGAGTGGACGTCCGCCGAGAGCGGAACGGTGCAGGACGGCGAGTGGGATCCTTACGTTTCGCGGCGTGTCGCCGTGGGTCCGATGTTCGATCTGCGCATCGCCAAGTGGTGGACGGCGGAATACAGGCTCGCGTACCGAGTGTCGAGGCTTGAGGTGGGCGCGACGGGGGCGACGAGTTCGGTCGACGATCTGAACCATTCGATCACCACCGTCGTGCAGCCTCTGAAAGGGTTGCGGTTCGAGCTTTCGGCCGAGCACTATCGCAATCTCGTAGCCGTCGGCAACCATAAGAATATGGCTTTGCTGGATGCTTCGGCGGCCTATTCGTTCAAGAACGGCTGGGAGGTGTCGGTCTCGGCGCGCAATCTGCTCGACGAACGCCGATATTCCTACTCCCTTTTCGACGGGCTCAGCTCCTCGTCGGCGAGCTGGCGCATACGGCCGCGCAACGTGCTGTTCAGGCTGTACGTGAAGTTCTGACCCTACAACGAGCAGAAGAACGGCACGAGAAACGGCACCGAGAAGTCGACTATCATGCCGTGGGCGATCGATACGAATACCCATTCGCGTCCCGAAAATCGGGTTATGACGGGCAGGGTGGTGTCCATCGAGGTCGCGCCGCCCGAGCATATCGGGGCGAGAGGACCGAAGCCGCGCACCATGATCGGTGCCGCCAGCAAGGTCATTATCTCGCGGAATATGTTGGCCAGCAGCGCGATCGTACCCAGCTCGGCGGCGGCCTGCGCGCCTATCGAGGCCTCCTTTAGCGAGGTTATGAGTATCGACGAGAGCGAGTAGTATCCGAAGCCGCTGCCAACGGCCAGCACCTCGGCCGAGCTCCATCGCGACAGCGCGAACGAGACGACTCCCGCGGCGGCGAGCGTTCCGACTATGGTGGCCGCAGGGATGAGCAGCATGCGCGGCGAGAGGGTGCGCAGTATCTCTTTCAATCGTTTGTCGGCTCCGATTCCGATACCCACTTGAAACATGAGCGCATAGAGCACCCAAAGCGATATGTCGCCTTCGGATATGGAGTCGGGCAGCAGCCCCGTGCGTCCCGTGAGGCAACCGACGAGAAAGGCGCCGACTATTATGAGACTACCTTTCATCGTTGCCTCCTCTCTGTCTGCCTATGACCGAATATGCCGCGCGGGCCGCTACGATACTGCCAGCCACCGCGGCGCCCGCTATCGTGAGGGCCTCGCCGCCCAACGACGAGAGGTTGCGCATTACATTGTCGTCGGAGCCTATTTCGCAGCCCATCAGAAACAGCAGCAATATTATCGTCACGGTGGTGGAGGTCGATATCCGCTCCGTGCCTTTGGCATTTCGAAGCAGATAGCCGACGGCTACTCCCGAAAACATTACGAGTATTATTTTGAACATATTCAACTGTATTTAACCGCTTTTTCGATATCGCTGTGCGATATCGGCAGTTCGTCGCCGCCCCACGCGGCGGACTGCCGTTCGCCGAGACTCGCGCACTCCTGACGCCGACGAACCGAATACGAATGGTCGCGGGATAATTATCGGAGTGCAAAGTTAACACTTTTTCCTTAGGCGCCCTCGCTCGGCAAAATGCAAATAAAATTTGCTTTTGCCCTCGGCTTTTATTCCTATCTTTGCGATGTTAAGTTTTCGATCTGTTATGGAACGTCATATTGATATCAACGATTTCGATTACCCGCTGCCCGACGAGCGTATCGCCAAATTTCCGCTCTCGGAGCGCAGCGACTCGAAACTGCTCGTCTACCGCAACGGCGCGATCGCCGAGAGGCGTTTCCGCGATTTGGCTCGCGAGTTGCCTCCGCAGTCGCTGCTGGTGTTCAACAACACCAAGGTTATCCGCGCGCGCATCATCCTGCACAAGCCGTCGGGGGCGCGTATCGAGGTGTTCTGTCTTGAGCCGCACCTCCCCGCCGATTACGAGCGGGCTTTCGCCGTGCGTGGCGAGTGCGAGTGGAGCTGCATTGTGGGCAATCTGAAAAAGTGGAAAACGGGATTCGTCAAGATCGACTTCGACCGTGACGGCCGCGCGTGCGAATTGCGCGCCGAGATCGTCGAACGCGGCGAGAGGGAGCATATAGTGCGCTTTGCGTGGGACGCCGACATGACCTTCGGCGAACTGCTCGAATATCTGGGCCGCATACCCATTCCGCCCTATCTCAACCGCGAGAGCGAGGAGATCGACCTGACTCGTTATCAGACGGTATATTCCAAATTCGAGGGTTCGGTTGCCGCGCCCACCGCAGGGCTTCACTTTACCGACGACCTTATCGCCCGCATGCGGGCCGAGGGCTTCGCGTTCGACGAGGTGACGCTGCATGTCGGCGCGGGCACGTTCCTGCCCGTCAAGAGCGACGATGCCGCGCAGCACCCCATGCACACCGAGCATTTCGAGGTGCGCTTGTCGACCTTGGAGGCTTTGCTGGCGCATTACGGCGACGTGACGGCAGTGGGCACCACATCGGTGCGTACGCTGGAGTCGCTGCCCGCTCTCGGGTGGCGCATACGTCGCGGCGGCGACCCCGAATGCGGCAGAGCGATAGGGCAGTGGGAATGTTACGATCTGCCCGAGGACTACTCGGGTCGCGACGCGTTGGAGGATATTGCGGCTTACATGCGTCGCGAGGGCGTCGACCGCCTGAAGGCCGCCACGCAGATAATGATTACGCCGCTCGGGTTCCGCTTCCGCACGGTGAGCCGCATAGTGACCAATTTCCACCAGCCCAAGTCGACGCTGCTGCTTCTGGTGTCGGCATACGTGGGCGACGACTGGCGCAGGATCTACCGTCACGCTCTCGACAACGATTTCAGGTTTCTGTCGTACGGCGATTCGTCGCTGCTGGTTTGCGACGAGCGCGGGGCGCGGCGATGACCGCTTGCGGCTAAAGGGTTGTCATGGCAAGTCGACGTTCGCCCGATCGATAGGTTGCCGTTGAATTATCTGCGGCTGTTTTCGAGAGGGATGAGGTGCCTGCATTATCCAGTTGGTCAGTATCTCCGAATTTTCGAGATACGAATAGCCGTTGGCGCGTATCTCGCTGTGAGCGTAATGAGTGGTGTCCGACGTGTAATCATGTATTTCATATTGCGTGCGGTAGGTGTTCAGCGACTCTTCTTTCGTATCGCCCAGTATGATCATACGGGTACTTTGGTAAGAGGTCCGTTTCGATGTTGCATGTGATGCTATGTTGTCGTATATAGGCTCGCCTTTCGGGTCGGCGATCGCTACCGAATAATATGTCTTGCCCTTGAATGTCCATTTGAGATCGATAACGTCCGTTTCGCCGATTACGATATCCGATTCTATGTCCGAACGCAACTTTTCACCGAATCCTTCGATTTTGTTTCTTATGTTGCCGTATGTCTCAATTATGGGATTGGCGAAGTCTCCGCCCTTGTAAATTATCGTGTAGGCGTCATCCCCGAACATTTCATCCGCCAATTGCCGTTTTTCTTCTTCGGTTTTCACTTTTCCGCGATACGAGTATGCTTTGAGAGCCAATTGACGCTCGTTGTTTGCGCCGTTCTTCAGTGCGTACTGCAAATGAACCTCCCATTTGTGGGGCTCGGAATCCATCGGCTGCGATTCATCTTGTTCCATGTGCGAGATAAACCCGATCACCGCGAGTGCGATTGCCGACGTGCATGTTATTACTAAAATCGATTTTTTCATGGCCGCGCTCTTTAATGTTCGCATACAAGTTACGAGTAATATTTTATTAAAGCAAGGGCCGCTTGCTGTTTGCTTTAATATTGCAACATCCGTTGCATATAATCGTTGTCGGTCGCGATAAAAGATTCGGGCGACCTCGCGAAAGTCGCCCGAATATCTTTCGGCGGCAGAGCATGCTGCGTCTAAAACTCCGACGTGAAGTGGAATCGGATATCCTTGAAGTTTTCCTGCGCCAAGGCCAGAGCATAGCTCGTGTCGGCGAGGTAGACGTCGCGGCCGTGCTTGTCGACGGCCATGTTGGAGTGTTTGCGGCGTTTGAAGTCGGCCAGTTGCTCGGCGTTGTCGCTCTCGATCCAGCATGCCTTGTGGATCGAGATGGGTTCCCAGCGGCATGAAGCGCCGTATTCGTGCTCCAGTCGATACTGTATCACCTCGAACTGAAGCGCGCCGACCGTTCCGATGATCTTGCGGCCGTTGAGGTTCGACGTGAACAGCTGCGCCACGCCCTCGTCCATCAACTGGTCGATGCCCTTGGCGAGCTGCTTGAATTTCAACGGGTCGGCGTTCTCGATGTAGCGGAACAACTCGGGCGAGAACGAGGGTATGCCCGTGAATTTCAACTTTTCGCCCTCGGTGAAGGTGTCGCCTATCTTGAATGTCCCTGTATCGTGCAGACCGACTATGTCGCCCGGATAGGCGAAGTCGATGACCGACTTTTTCTCGGCCATGAAAGCCGTGGGCGACGAGAACTTCAGCTGCTTGCCGCTGCGCACGTGCAGGAAGTTCTTGTTGCGCTCGAACGTTCCCGAACATATCTTCAGAAAGGCTATTCGGTCGCGGTGGTTGGGGTCCATGTTGGCGTGTATCTTGAACACGAATCCCGTCATTTTCGCCTCCGAAGGCTCGACGGCGCGGGTCTCGGTGGTCGAGGGGCGCGGCGAGGGGGCTATGCGGATAAAACACTCCAGAAGCTCCCGCACGCCGAAATTATTCACCGCCGATCCGAAGAATACGGGCGCCAGCGTACCGCTCAGGTAGGCTTCGCGCTCGAACGGATCGTATACGCCCTCGACGAGTTCGAGATTTTCGCGCAACTGCGCCGCGTATTTGGGCGTGATGTATTTGTCGAGTTCGGGCGTGGTTATGTCGCTGAAATCTACCGTCGCGGCATCGGCCGTCTGACGCTGGTCGGTGGTGAAGAGCGACAGATTGTGTTCGTAAATGTTGTAAACGCCTTTGAATGTGTCGCCGCTCGATATGGGGAACGCGAGCGGGCGCACGCGTATCTTCAATTCGCGCTCCACCTCGTCCAGAAGATCGAACGGATCCTTGCACGGGCGGTCGAGTTTGTTGATGAAGACCATCACGGGGGTATTGCGCATGCGGCATACGTTCATCAGTTTGCGCGTCTGCGTCTCGACGCCTTTCGCGCCGTCGATGACGATGATTACCGAGTCCACGGCTGTGAGGGTGCGATAGGTATCCTCGGCGAAATCCTCGTGACCCGGGGTGTCGAGGATGTTGATCTTCACGTCCTTGTAGTTGAAGCCCATGACCGAGGTGGCCACCGATATGCCTCGCTGGCGTTCGATCTCCATGAAGTCGGACGTGGCGCCCTTCTTTATCTTGTTGCTCTTGACGGCTCCCGCCACGTGTATGGCGCCGCCGAAGAGGAGCAGTTTTTCGGTAAGGGTGGTCTTTCCCGCATCGGGGTGCGATATGATCGCGAACGTTCTGCGTTTTGTAATTTCGTCGATTAACGCCATGATTTTCTCGAATTTCTTTTGCTGCCGCAAAGATAGCACAAGCCGACGTGCGGAGCAAATTTGTCGGGAATTATATCGAGTCGGGGCGGATCTTCGAAGATCCGCCCCGACTCGTTAGGGTTGCGCCGCCTCTACAATGCCGCGCCGATTATGTCGCGCAGGCGGTCGATGCCGAGGCGTTCCATTTCGTGCGGCAGATTCTCTATGATGCGTTTGCAGGCGTACGGATCCTTGAGGTTGGCCGCGCCGACCTGCACGGCAGTCGCGCCCGCCATCATCATCTCGATGACGTCGGCCGCGCTCTCCACGCCGCCGCAGCCCATTACGGGGATGCGGCACGCGCCCGCCACCTGATAGACCATACGCAATGCTACGGGGAATATCGCGGGGCCCGAGAACCCGCCCATCTTGTTGGCTATGACGGGACGGCGGCGTCGAGTGTCGATGCGCATGCCGAGCATGGTGTTTATGAGGCAAATGCCGTCGGCTCCCGCCTCCTCGCACGCCTTGGCTATGGCCACGATGTCGGTGACGTTGGGGCTCAGCTTTATGAAGACGGGCTTCGAGGTTACGGCCTTCACGGCGCGCGTCACCTCGGCGGCCATCGCGGGTTGCGTTCCGAAGCTCATGCCGCCGTTATGCACATTGGGACATGACACGTTCACCTCGATTATCGCCACCTGCTCCTCGCGGTCGATCTTCGCGCAGCACTCGGCGTACTCATCGACCGAAAAACCGCTTATGTTGGCGATTATCGGCTTGCGGAATATGCTGCGCAGATGCGGCAGCTCCTCCGAGATCACCGCGTCGACGCCCGGGTTTTGCAAACCGACCGAGTTAATCATGCCTGCGCGGCACTCGGCGATGCGGGGCGTGGAGTTGCCGAAACGCGCCTCGCGGGTGGTGCCTTTGATCGAGATCGATCCCAGTATGTTGATGTCGTAAAAGTTATTGTGCTCCGTGCCGAAGCCGAACGTGCCGCTGGCGGGGACGACGGGATTGTCCAGCCCCACGCCGCACAACTCGACCGACAGATCGTAATTCTTTGCCATGTCTCTGCTCTTTACCAAATTATCTCTTCGCGTTTCATTACGGGACCGTCCTTGCAGATGCGTTTGTTGCCCGCGAGGGTCTTGCAGCTGCATCCCATGCAGGCTCCGAAGCCGCATCCCATGCGCTCTTCGAAACTGAGTTCGCCGTTCTGCTCGCAACATTCGCACAGCGCGCGCAACATGGGCATGGGGCCGCAGGCGTAGAAGTAGTCGAACTCGACGGCGTTTTCGCGTATGGCGTCGGTCACGAATCCCTTCGTCCCCTTCGATCCGTCGGCAGTCGATACGAATACCTTCGCGCCCAAAGCTCGGAACTCATCATCATAGAATATCTCGGCGGCGGTGTTGAATCCGAGCGCGACGGTCACTTCGCGGCCGCGCGCCGAAAGTTCTTTCGCGAGCCGATAGAGGGGCGGCACACCGACTCCGCCGCCGACCAGCAGCGGGCGACGGCACTCGACCGCAGGGTCGAATCCGTTGCCCAGCCCCGTGAGCAGGTCGAGTTTCGCGCCTGCCGTCATGCGGCTCATGACCTCCGTGCCGCTGCCGACCACTTTGTATATCAACGTTATGGTGCGGTCGTCGTAATCGCATATCGAGATCGGGCGGCGCAGGTAGAAGCCGTCCAGCTCGATGTTGACGAACTGTCCCGGGCGGTCGATCCATTGCGTGTCGCCTTCGAGGATCATGCGGTGAACGTCTGCCGTGAGAGGTTCGTTGGCCTTGATTTCGTATATTCCCTTTTTATACATGGCTACTCGGCGTCGATGGTTGAAACACCTAATGTTATCTCCTCCAACACGTCGAGCAGCACGCTCACCGTCTCCAGCGCAGTGAAGATCGTCACGTTGTTCTCCACGGCGGCGCGGCGTATGTCGTAACCGTCGCGGCGGGTGCTGTGCTGGTTCACGTCGATGGTGTTGATGACGTACGTCACGTGGCCCTTGCGCAGCGAGTCGTAAATCTCGGTGCTGCCTTCGCTCAGCTTGCGCAGATAGCGGGTGCGGATGCCGTGGCTGCGCAGGAACTCGGTGGTGCCCTTCGTCGCCTCGATGTTGAAGCCCAGATCGTAAAAACGCTTTATGAGCGGCAGGGCGCGCATCTTGTCGCGGTCGGCGATGGTGACGAAAATGGTGCCGTAGTTGGCCACCGTCATGCCCGACGACTGCAACGACTTGTAGAGCGCGCGCGTGAGGCTCTTGTCGTATCCTATGGCCTCGCCCGTCGATTTCATCTCGGGCGAGAGGTACGAATCCACGCCGCGGATCTTCGCGAATGAGAACGCGGGCGATTTTACGAACCAGCGGCAGCTCTCCTTGCCGTAAATCTCGGTTATTCCCTGCTCCTTGAGCGAGTGTCCGAGGATCACGAGGGTCGCGATCTTGGCCATCGGCACGCCCGTCGATTTGGAGAGGAACGGCACTGTGCGCGACGAACGGGGATTGACCTCGATCACGTACACCTTGTCGTTCTCGTCGACGATGAACTGGATGTTGAACAGACCGACGATGCCTATCGCGAGGCCCAGACGCTCGGTGTAGCTTATGATCGTCCGCTTCACCTCGTCGCTTACGCTGAACGTGGGGTAGACGCTTATGCTGTCGCCCGAGTGTATTCCCGTGCGCTCGACATGCTCCATGATGCCCGGGATGAATACGTCCTTGCCGTCGCAGATGGCGTCCACCTCCAGCTCCTTGCCCTGAATGTATTTGTCGACCAGCACGGGCGACTTCTCGTTGATCTCCACCGCCGAGCGCAGGTAGTGGCGCAGCGTCTCCTCGTTGCCGACGATCTGCATGGCGCGGCCGCCGAGCACGAAGCTCGGGCGCACCAGCACGGGATAGCCTATGCGCGCCGCGGCGGCCACGCCCGCCTCGATGTCGGTCACGGCCTCGGCCTGCGGCTGCGGGATGCCAACCTCGTTCATGATGCGTTCGAAGCATTTGCGGTCCTCGGCGTTGTTGATGGCCTCGATGTCGGTGCCGATGATCTTAACGCCTAACTCGGCCAGCGGCTCGGCCAGATTGATGGCCGTCTGTCCTCCGAGCGACACCACGATGCCGTCGGGACGCTCCAGCTCCACCACGTTCATTACGTCCTCCACCGTCAACGGCTCGAAATAGAGTTTGTCGCTGATGGTGTAGTCGGTCGACACGGTCTCGGGGTTGTTGTTTATGATTATGGCCTCGTAACCCGCCTCCTTGATGGTCCAGATGGCGTGGACGGTAGAGTAGTCGAACTCGACGCCCTGACCGATGCGGATGGGACCCGAACCGAGCACCAGTATCTTCTTGCGGTCGCTTACGACGGATTCGTTCTCCTGCTCGTAGGTCGAGTAGAAGTAGGGCACGTAGGAGTCGAACTCGCTGGCGCAGGTGTCGATCATCTTGTACACGGGGAATATCTTCTCGTCGCGGCGCAGGCAGAAGACCTCCGCTTCGCTCATGCCCCAAAGCTGGCCTATGTATTTGTCGCTGAATCCCATTCGCTTGGCGTCGCGCAGCGCTTCCGTGTCGCCTTTGGCCGCGGCGACGACGTTTTCCAGCTCGACGATGTTCTTGAACTTCTCGAGGAAGAGCATGTCGATCTTGGTGTGGTTGTAGATTATGAGCAGATCGACGCCCTTGCGTATCAGTTGCGCTATGGCGTAGAGACGGTCGTCGGTGCCCTTGCGTATGTACTCCAGCAGCTTCTCCGACGACCAGTCGTCGAATTTCTTGTGGTAGATGTGGCACACGCCCGTCTCCAACGAACGCACGGCCTTCAGGAGGCTCTCTTCGATGGTGCGGCCGATGCTCATCACCTCGCCCGTGGCCTTCATCTGCGTGCCCAGCTCGTTCGACGCGTCGCTGAACTTGTCGAACGGGAAACGCGCGATTTTGGTCACCACATAGTCGAGCGCGGGTTCGAAACTTGCGGGAGTGTTGGCTATGCGGATCTCGTCGAGCGTGAGTCCCACGGCGATCTTGGCGCTGACGCGGGCGATGGGGTAGCCGCTGGCTTTCGACGCCAAGGCCGACGAACGCGACACGCGGGGATTCACCTCGATGATGTAGTATTTGAACGAGAGCGGATCCAGCGCGAACTGCACGTTGCAGCCGCCCTCGATCTCCAGCGCGCGGATGATCTTCAGCGCGCTGTCGCGCAGGAGCTGGTACTCCTTGTTGGTGAGCGTTTGGCTCGGCGCCACCACTATCGAGTCGCCCGTGTGTATGCCCACGGGGTCGATGTTCTCCATGTTGCATATCGTGATGGCGGTGTCGTTCTTGTCGCGCATCACCTCGTACTCGATCTCCTTGTAGCCCTTGATGCTCTTCTCGACCAGCACCTGATGTACGGGCGAGAGCGAGAGCGCGTTGCGCATCACCTCGCGCAGCTCCTCCTCGTTGTCGGCGAATCCGCCGCCCGTGCCGCCCAGCGTGAACGCGGGACGTAGCACCACGGGATAACCGATCTCCTCGGCCGCCTCGACGCCTGCCTCCATCGTGTTCACCACGATCGACGGCAGCACGGGCTCTCCGATGCTCAGGCACAGCTCCTTGAACAGCTCGCGGTCCTCGGCCTTCTCGATGCTCTTGAACGAGGTGCCCAGAATCTCTACCTGACACTCGTCGAGCACGCCTTTTTTGGCCAATTGCACGGCCAAGTTCAGACCCGTCTGGCCTCCGAGGCTCGGCACGATGGCGTCGGGACGCTCGTAACGCACGATTTTGGCCACGTACTCCAGCGTGAGCGGCTCCATGTATACCTTGTCGGCTATGTCGGTGTCGGTCATGATCGTGGCGGGGTTCGAGTTCACGAGGATCACTTCGTAACCCTCCTCTTTCAGGGCCAAGCATGCCTGCGTGCCCGCGTAATCGAACTCGGCGGCCTGACCTATGACAATCGGACCCGATCCGATCACCATCACTTTCTTTATATCGGTTCTCTTAGGCATTTTGATACTCCTCCATCATTTTAATGAATTTATCGAAAAGGTAGGTGCTGTCCTGCGGACCCGGGGCGCTTTCGGGGTGGTATTGCACCGAGAATACCTTATCTTCCGCGCACTCGACGCCCTCGATGGTGCCGTCGAGCAGATTCACGTGGGTGGGACGCAGACGCGTGGCCTCCACCGATGCGCCGTCCACCGCGAAGTTGTGGTTCTGGCTGGTGATCTCTATGCGTCCCGTGTCGAGGTTCTTAACGGGGTGGTTGCCGCCGCGATGGCCGAACTTCATCTTGAACGTCCGCGCGCCGTAAGCCAGCGATATGAGCTGGTGGCCCAGACAGATGCCGAAGAGCGGAATGCGTCCGCGCACCTCGCGAATGAGCTCCACCACCTCGGGAACGTTCTCCGGATCGCCCGGGCCGTTCGAGAGGAATATGCCGTCGGGGTTGAAGGCCATGATCTCGTCGAGGGTGGTGTTGTAGGGCACCACCGTCACGTTGCACCCTTTGGCGTTGAGTTGGCGGATGATGTTATATTTTATTCCGCAGTCCACCGCCACTATGTCGTATTTGTGGTTGGGCGTGCGCGAGAACCAGCGTTTGCGGCTGCTCACCTGCTTCACCTGATCCGATTGCAGCGGAGTCGAGAGTATCATCTCCATAGCCTTTTCGTGGGGCGTGTCGATGTTGACGATGGCAGCGCGCTGGCAACCCTCGTCGCGGATTATGCGGGTTATCATGCGCGTGTCCACGCCGCCGATGCAGGGTATTCCCTGCTCGTCGAGCACCTCCGAGAAAGTTTTGGTGTAGCGGAAATTGCTCGGGTTCTCGTTGCATTCGCGCACCACCATGCCGCCGATCGAGGGGAATCTGGTCTCGAAATCCTCGTCCGTGATTCCGTAATTGCCGATCAGGGGGTAGGTCATCACAACCATCTGACCCGTGTACGACGGATCGGAGAGGATCTCTTGATATCCCACCATCGAAGTGTTGAAAACCAGCTCGCAAACGCGCTCCACATCGGCTCCGTAACCGTAACCGAAGAATTCGCGGCCGTTCTCGAGAACTAACTTTTTTGTAAATGGTTTCATTCGTCTGTGTTATAATTTATTTCTTTTCTTAATTTTCAATGTATTGCGAGTATATCGACATTGCAAAGCAATGTCGGCAGTTCGCCGCCGCCCCCACGCGGCGGACTGCTGTCGCATTCCTGCCGCCGTCGGCGAACAGCGTCGTGAGCGTATGAAAATTACCTCTCATACACTATGCGGCCGTCCGACATGGTCAGCACGCAATCACCTCGCAGCCTCCAGCCCTCGAAAGGGGTGCTGCGTCCCTTCGAAAGGAACGTCGCGGGATCCACCGCGAACTCCCGATCCGTATCGAAAACCGCTATGTCGGCCGCTTCGCCCTCGGCGAGTCCTCCGCCGAGCGAAAATATTCGGCGCGGCGCCTCCGACATCAAATCTATCATCTTTTCGGGCGTTATGATGCCCGTTCGTACCAACTTGGTGTAGATCACCGCGAACGAGGTCTCCAGCCCGACGACGCCCATCGCGCTGCCCGCCAACCCGCGCGACTTCTCCTCGGCGGTATGGGGCGCGTGGTCGGTGGCTATGACGTCTATGGTGCCGTCCTGCACGCCCTCCAGCAGCGCGTCGCGGTCGGCGGCCGAACGGATGGGCGGATTCATCTTGAAACGCCCCTCCTCTTTCAGATCCATGTCGCACATCGTGAGGTAGTGCGGTCCCGTCTCGCAGGTTATGCGCACGCCGCCGCGTTTCGCCTCGCGTATGAGCGCCACGCTCTCCTTGGTCGAGATGTGGCACACGTGGTAGCGGCAGCCCGTCGCGGCCGCCAACTCTATGTCGCGTTCTATCTGTCGCCACTCGCTTTCGGAGCAGATTCCCTTGTGGCTGTGCAGGGCGGCGTACTCGCCGTCGTGGATGTAGCCTCCGCGGAGCAGTTCGTTCACCTCGCAGTGGGCCGCTATGATGCAGTCGAGCGCGGCCGCCTCCGTCATCGCGGTGCGCATAGCGGCATCGCTCTGTACGCCGCTGCCGTCGTCGGAGAATCCCGCCACGTAAGGTTTCAGCGCGGCGAAATCGACCAATTGGTCGCCCTTGCGGCCGAGCGTTATGGTGGCGTAGGGCAATACTTTGATTTTGGCGTCGCGCGCTATGATATCTCTCTCGCGACGCAGATTCTCTATCGAGTCGGGCGCGGGATCGAGGTTGGGCATGGCGCAAACCGTCGTGAATCCTCCGCGGGCGGCGGCGGCCGTTCCCGTGGCTATGGTCTCTTTGGCCGAGAACCCGGGTTCGCGCAGGTGGACGTGCAGGTCGACCAGACCGCTCGCGACGATGCGTCCCGCACAATCTATCGCCCTGTCGCCGGCGCCGACCGCTATGTTGTCGGCGATGCGTTCTATGACCCCTCCGCGCACGGCTATGTCGGCCCTGACCGATCCGCCGCCGCGCACTACCGTTCCGCCTTTGAGAATTATCCGTTCCATATCGTCACACAAAAAGAGCGACTTAAACAGTCGCCCTATAATTAACAATTATAAACAGTTATAACGTCTTGTTGAAACCCGATATTGAAAATCGAAAAACAAGCGCCCCCGTGATCGACCGCATAACGCTTCGACGGCTTCGGAGATATTTGGTTTCGCTTTCTCATTTCGGTATGCTTATCGGGACAAAGGTACGAAATATTTTTCGAATACCATACCCGCCCGCGATATTTCTTTCTCCCTCCGCGCGTCAGAAAACGATTCTTGCGCCCAACTGCATGTGCCAGCGCGAAAAGAGGTCGTCGGGCGTGAGCTCCGCGCTCGTGAAACGGTAGACGGGCGCGCCGTCCTCCACCGCGACGATGTTCACGGGCTGCATGCGCCATCCTCCGACGTTGTAATAGGCTCCCCAGTGTCGGCAAAGCATGTTGCCGAAGTTCATTATGTCGAGCGATATTTCGATCTTGCGGCGGCTATTCGCCCCGAAGTAGAATCCGTGCGCCAGATGCAGATCGACCGTATGTTCGGTCGGAGCCTGCATGGCGTTGCGCTCGGCGAACGAGCCGCGGCGGTTGCGCAGGTAGCGGCTCGACTCTATATAGTCGTTCCACTTGTCCCGCGAGGCGTCGTCGGCGAAGCGCATGCGCTCCATCTCCTCCTCGGTGGGGATATACATGAGCGTCGATCCGTAAGCTCCGTCGCCGTTGAAGTCGACCGACTCGCCGAAGCAGACCGAGTAACGCTGGCCCGAAGTCATTTGGTATACCACGCTCGCGCTCACCTCGAATAACTTCGCGTAACGCTTGTTGTAGGCGGCCGCGACGGTGAGTTTGTGCGGCACGTCGTATATCGACAGCGCGAGCGGCTGATCGTTCAGGTCGAGAGCGTACGTGCGCGTCCAGTTGGTCGACGACGAGGTGGAGGGCACGTCGCACACCGAATAGGAGTGTCCGAAGATGTACGAAGCCGACACGGCGAGTCCGAACGGGAATGTCTTCGAGAGGCTGCCCGAGAGTGAATAGGAGTATCCGCGCGAGGTGTTGTCGAGGTAGTATACCGCCGAGTAGTCCGACGCCGCCCGTCGGAACGCGGGCATCGCTCCGGCCGCAGCGGCGTCGCCCGATTGCGGTACGGCATATATCTCGTCGCCCGTTCGTTCCACGGCGAGGTTGCCGAATACGGCGTTGCGGATGGTCTTGGTGTAGAGCGCCTCGACGCGCGCCGACCAGCCGTCGTCGGTCTCGTATCCCGCCATCGCGTTGGCCTTGAAATTCTGCGGGTAGCGGAACTTGCGGTTCATGGCGTTGAGGGTGAACGTGGTGTTGGACAGCGTGGTGGGCGAGGGCGTAGGGGTGAAGGGCGCGGCGGTCTCGGTGACGACGCCGTCCTGCACGGGAGCCGTCAGGCGCACGCCTTTCTGCTCCACGCCCGTGTTGGAGTAGTTGTTCACCACCCACACGAAGGGCACGTGTCCCGCGAATATTCCCGCGCCGCCCTCGACGGTGAGGCGTCCCCGTTCGAAATCGCGACGCCACGACAGACCTATGCGGGGCGAGAGCAGGAGCTGGCTCTCGGGCACGTCGCCTATGCGCACGCCGTGTTCGAGGGCTATGTCGCTTGAGTTGAACTTCTCGTTGGGAGTGGGCGTGTTGAATATGAGCGGCAGGGTGGCGCGCAATCCGTAGGTGAGTTGCAGGCTGCGGCCCACTGCCCAGCGGTCCTGCACGTAAAGATTCAGCTCGGCCGCGCGGAATCGGGGACCCCAAGCGGTGGTTCCCGTAACCTCGGGATCGGTGTAGTTGTATTCGTAAACGGCCGCCAAGTCGTTTTCGAAATCGGCCACCGAATTATAGGTGTAGGTGCCGTAATGGTTGGCCAGATAGATGTTGTGTATGTTGTAGAGCTCGTGGTGCATGCCCATCGTGATCGAGTGCGCGCCGCGATCCAGAATCAGATCGTCGGTAAGGGTGACGACGTTCTGCGTCAGGGCGTTCGTGCCCGCGTAACGGTCGGTTCCGATGTAGGTCGTCACGCCTCCCGTGGCGCCCGTGTTGCGGATTATCACGCTCGGCATGTCGGCCACGTCGGGCGTGCGTCCGTCGCCCACGCGCGAGTAACCGATGCGCAGCGAGTTGTGCAGACGGTCGGAGATGCGCGATTCGAGCATGGCGGCCAAGTAGTGCGCCGTGCTGTAATTGGCGTATCCCGAGCCGACGAACGTGAACGAAACGAGCGAGTTGCCGTACTCCTCGGCCCGCGCGTCGAGATAGCTGTAACTCAGCGACAAATGGTTTCGGTTGTCGATGTTCCAGTCGAGGCGGGCCAGAAGCGATCCCGAACGCTGTTTCACGTCGCGTCGGCCGTAACCGCCTCCGTCGAAGCCCGTAACTTCGCGATAGCGCGCCGCGATGCGGTCCAGTTCCGACTGCGACAAGGCCACGCCCTCGTAACCGAGGTAGTACGACGACGGCGAGGTCTCGGCGTTGTATTCGCCGCTCAGGAACAGGAACAACTTGTTTTTGACGATGGGGCCGCCCAGCGTAACGCCGTGGATGCGGGTGGATTGGTCGTCGAGCTTCTCGCGTCGGGCGACGTCGCGGCCCGCTGTGGTGCCGTAAAAATTCCGATTGTTATAATAGGTGTAGGCGCTGCCGCGGAACTCGTTGGTGCCCGATTTGGTGACGGCGTTTATGACGCCGCCCGCGAATCCGCTCATGCGCACGTCGTACGAGGCCGCCGCCACCTCGATCTGCGACAGAGCGTCGAGCGAGACGGGATTGGCGTTCGACAATCCGCCGTTGGTGCCCGACGAGGAGAGCCCGTACATGTCGTTGTTGGCCATGCCGTTAATCATGAAAGCGTTGTAGCGGTTGTTCACGCCGCCGTACGATATGCCTCCGTTTTTGGTCGCCACGGCTTGAGGCATGAGGCGCACGATGTCGTAAAGCGAGCGCGACACGGTGGGCATCTGCGATATGGCCTTTTCGTCATATACGTTCGTCATGCCTCCGTCGCCGGCGTTGCGCGTCTCGACCACCACTTCGGCCAGACGGTTGTTTTCGTTCAGCACGATGTTCTCGGTACGAACCTCGCCCACGCGCAGGCGAAAGTCCCTTTTTGCGAAGTCGTCGCAGCCCACATAGCTCGCTTCGAGCACATAGCCGTCGTCGGGCTTGATGCCGTGGATGGCGAAGCGGCCCTCGCCGTCGGCCGTGACGCCGTACGACGTTCCCGTTACGGGATGCGACAGAATGACGGCGGCGCCTGCTAAAGTTTCGTTTGAAGAGTTGGTGACCGAACCGCGCAGAGAAGCGGTGGTGACTTGGGCCATGACCTCACAGCCCAGCATTGTCAATAAAAGACAAGCGAGTGTTTTCATCGAATATTTTTTAGGGCGTCTATTTAAGACGCAAGTTGCACATACGATCCGCGCGGGCGCATACGGCGCTTCGTGAAGATCGTCGCAAATATAGGCAAAATTATTTTACGGTGTGCTTGCGCGAGGGGATTTTTAATGTTTGTCCGTTTGAATTGCCGTACGATGTTTTTCTACATCGCGTCGCGATGTCGTCGGTTCACCGCGTGGGGCGACGGTGAACCGCGATGTCGGAATATCAGCGATTTTTACTATTTTTGCCCGAAATTTTACGCGTCATGATGGAGGCGATATCGCAATTTTTCGTCGATTGGGGTTATATAGGCCTTTTTCTGTCGGCTTTGGTGGCGGGCAGCATTCTGCCGTTCAGTTCCGAAGCCGTGCTCGCCGTGCTGGTGCAGATGGGGGCCGATCCCGTCATATGCCTCGTATCGGCCTCGGTGGGCAACACCTTGGGCGGACTGCTCTGCTATTGGCTCGGGTATCTGGGCGACATGTCGACCATCGAACGCTGGCTGAAGATCGACGGCGCCAAGATCGCCAAGGTCGAGGGCTTCGTGCGCAAGCGCGGCGCGTGGATGGGAGTCTTCGGCGTGCTGCCGTGGGTGGGCGAGGTGATAATCGTGCTGCTCGGCCTGATGCGTTGCAATGTCTACATCACCACGGCCTCGATGTTCGTCGGAAAGTTCGTGCGTTATCTGCTGCTGTTGCTGGCCATGCAGGGCATAACGTCGATGCTGTAAGAGGCGCGGCCGGCGAAAGATTATAATATAAGGTATCCTGCCTCTTTTTATCGCGGCGAAGGCATTTTTATCGGCCGTAAAGTCGTTTTGGTGCAAAGTTTGAATATTGTCTGACCGAATAACAGGCAATCTTCGAACTATGAGAAAATTACTACTTCTGTTGCTGGGATTCACAGCATTTATCGGAAAAATCGATGCGCAGGTGGTCGGCGTCAAAACCAACTTGCTCTACTGGGCATCGGCATCGCCCAACTTGGGCATTGAGTTCGGTCTGGGTCGGCAGACGACCCTCGATATCTCGGCGGGGTTCAACCCCTTCACATTCTCTGACAACCGCAAGTGGAAACACTGGCTCGTACAGCCCGAGTTCCGCTGGTGGACATGCGAGCGTTTCAACGGCCACTTCTTGGGCGTGCACATGATCGGCGGACAGTTCAACGTCGGCAACGTGTCGTTCTTCCCGTTCAGCATCTGGGACTCGTTGAAAGATTATCGTTATAAGGGTCATGCGCTCGGAGGCGGCATAGCCTACGGTTACGACTGGGTGCTGGGCAAACACTGGAACTTCGAATTCGAAGCAGGTGTCGGATACGCCCACGCTTGGTACGACAAGTACGACTGCGCCAAGTGCAGCGAACGTATCGGCTCGGGCGGCAAGAACTATTGGGGTGTCACCAAATTGGCCGTATCACTCGTGTATCTATTCTAAAACCATTTGACTATGAAATACATCGTAAAATACATGTTCGCCGTTTGCGCTTTGCTGTTCGCCGCAGGCGCAGCGACGGCGCAGACCGCCGTCACGACCAACGGCGTGGGAGTGAGCGATATCGAGATGGAGCGATCGGGCGGACGTCTCAACGTGGGTATGACACTCGACATGAGCAACCTCAAGGTCCGCTCCAACAAATCGTTGCGCATTACGCCCGTCGTGACCGACGGAAACGAGATGATGCAGCTGCCTTCGGTAATGATCGACGGCCGTCGCCGCGAGATACAGCACGAGCGTATGCGCGACGGCGAATTGTCGACATCGACGCTTTACGTGCGCCGTTACAACCGCAAGCCGCAGACCATGCAGTACGACTATAACGTCAATTTCGAGCCTTGGATGAGAAACTCGCAGCTCATTCTGCGCGAGGAGTGGTGCAGCTGCCACGACGAGGCTTTGAGCGAGGAGTTCGTGACCGTGGCCGAGTTGCGCCAGCCCGCGCCGCGCGTGAATACCACGCCGCGCATGGCCTATGCCACTCCGCCCGCCGACGCTTCGGCAGCGCGCCGTCAGGAGACTGCGGCCATCTATTTTCCCGTCAACAAGAGCGAGATCAACCCGTCGTTCATGGATAACACGCAGGGTTTGGATAATCTCCGCAAGATCTTCGCCGACGGCAAGGGTGCCAATTCGGTGCGCCTGATGGGTTACGCGTCGCCCGAGGGTCCCTATGCGTTCAACGAGGCTCTGGCCGCCAAGCGCGCCGAGGCCGTGAAGCAGTATCTCAACAGTAATAATCTGGGTTCGGGCGTGAATGTCACGACCGATTCGTCGCCCGCCAACTGGGATGCGGTCAAGGAACTGCTTTCGGAGACCTGCATAAACGACTATCGCAAGATCATAGCCATCATCGACGACCCGTCGATCAAGCCCGCCGACAAGAATGCCGAGATCCGCCGCCGTCACCCCGTGGAGTACAACTTCATGTTGAGTACGTGGTATCCGCGTCTGCGCGTTACCGACGTTACGGTCGATGCGCCCTCGCGCCGTCCCAACGTCGACGAGGCGAAGCGCATGCTGCGCGACGATCCTTCGCAGTTGAGTCTGGCCGACATCTACATGATCGCCCTCACTTACGAGAAGGGCAGCAAGGAGTGGAACGATATCATCATCCTTGCGGTCGACACCTATCCCCAGTCGCCCGAGGCGCGCGTGAATGCGGCCAACGTTTCGATGGCGAACGGAAATTACGCCAAGGCCGCGGCCTATCTGCAAGGCGTGCCGTCGACCATGCCCGAGGCGATGAACTCGCGAGGCATTCTGGCCATGTCGCAAGGCAATTACGACGAAGCCATGAGTCTGTTCCGTCAGGCTCAGCAGGCAGGCGTGAGCGAGGCGACATACAATATCTCGCTGTTGCGCGAATTGATGCAGCTCGGCAAGTAATATCCGCTTTCGATGCTCCCTTCGTCACGGTTTCGTGCGGAGGGAGTGTTTTTTGCAATAATATGAGATCTAATACTTCGATTATGAAACGCAAGCCTTTGGTATTTTTGATTTGTCTCGCATCGTTCGCGCTGGCGGCATGCGTCGACGAGCACGACGGCGAATGCAACGTCCGCGACTATTCCGAAGTGCGGCGCATCGACACGCCAGACGGCTCCGATGCCGATTCGGGTTCGGTGGGCCGCGACGAGGTGTCGCAACGATGATATGAAACCCGACTCGCAGGCCTCCGCGAGGCGAGGCTGCGGTCCGCTCGGTTCTTCGAGCCGCAATCGATATAACGCAAACGCTGCGGGATCGCGAAATCCCGCAGCGTTTCATATTATCGTTTTTCGTATAATCCGATACGTTTGTCGCAAACTCTTTTCACCGCTTCTCCGAGCCGCTTTACGCGGTCGATATGTTGCGACAACTCGTCGACCTCCACGAAGAACTTCGGATCGTATCGAGCATCGGCGACATATCCGTTCAGACAGCGCAATGTCGTTACCGCGTGAAAATCGTCCGACTCGAACAACAGCGGCAACTCTCCCGACAATGTGCGCAGCCTGTGGTGCAGATATCTCGTATCGCAAGTATCCGCCTCGAAACCGTGGTATACGTAGAACAACGTTCTGTAGTAATATACGGCCGATTGCGCCGCTGCGAATGCCGCTTCGCGAATATGCTCCCCGTCGAGGCGCTGTTCGGCATAATCCGCCAGCCGATCGGCCGGCGGCATGAAGATGCCCGCATACCTTTTGGCGAGCGTGGCGGCATAACCGAAGTCGAATTCGTTTCGGGGGCGGGAAAGTTTTCGACGCCGAGAGCTATGCAGCACGATGCCCTCTTTTCGCGCCCAATAGAAGAACGGAACGACGTTCGCATCGATATATTGCCGAGAATAGACATAAATGTTGACATACGGCGCACCGTGACCGATATACGGCAGTTTCATTTTCAGATATCGTTTGGCGGCGTACCAGTCGTAACGCGTCGGGCCGTCGGTCACTACCAATAAATCGTAGGCGAGTATATCGCTGTGGGGCGTTCCGTTCGCGAGTTTGCCGAACAGCAATACGTATTCGGGATCGAGCAATTCGGATATGGTTTTGGCGATGCGATCGGCTTTCTGCGGATCGTACGATAGTTGCGGTTCTTCGGTGACCGTTGCCGCTATTATGTTTTGTGCAGGCAGTTCCTGCGCGTGTTTTTGATTCGTTTCCATTGTAATTTTTGTTTCGGATTAGGTAATAAAGTGTCTGTCCTTATCGCGTACAAAGCGCAACAAAGAGAATAAAGATATTGATTAACAAACGTTTGCTAATCGGGCGGATGAGAATGGGAACGAATAGGATCATTGCACGGCGGGAACCGCCTGCGGTCGGCCTTTCGGCTGGTCTGTACCGAAGTACGGACGGATAATGTTGTTCGCATAATAAAAAAAGTGCGCAGCTGCGAACAACATTATCCCATATTTCAGGTCATAAAGTGTATCATTCGCGGGGCGCTAACCCCCAATGACTCTGCGCATACTTTTTAAGTATGTGTACTTTACAACCTAATTTTGAAAAATGGTAGTAATAAATAATGTTGTTCGCAATAGCAAAGATATGACATTTTTCTGAAATGCGAAAATATTTTTATGAAGATACACGTCATTCATAATAATACACATGCGTCAGCCTATCCCGCGGCAGGAACGATTTCGGGAAAAGGGCGGGCGAAGCGACGGAGCGTAAAAAATCGGAGACCTTTTGATTGCTTCAAAAGTGCCGAAGGCATCCGATTTAGCGCAGTCGCAAGACCGACCCCGAAATCGTTTCACCGCGGCGGCTTTTCGGTTACCTTTTGGCCGCGCAAAAGGTAACGTATATCTTAATTATGGTAGAAAGGATTTTGTCATAAGAGATTCGTCCGTGGGGCTGCGGTTCGCCGACGGCGGAGGACAAAACGAGCGTCGCGAGTTGCAGTCCGCCGCGTGGGGGCGGCGGCGAACTGCGCGGTTCGAAGAACCGCAATATTTACACGCGATAGCCAAAATGCAGTTCGCAGAACTGCGCGGGCCGCAGCCTCTGCCCCGCGGAGGCCCGCAACGGCATTCGCATCGTTGCGTTCTCCGCAGGCTGCGGGCCCGACATTATTTATAGGATCTAAAAAAATCGGCCCCGCCGAGAAGCGGAGCCGAATGAACCGTTATGTTGCCGAGGGTTATTTGGTGGCGTCGCAAACGCCTCGCAGATAGCCTATCGACTCGGCCACGCCCGGGTGGGGATTGTCGCCGTTCTTCTCGAACTCGAGCGACACCACGCCTTTGTAACCGATCTTGCGCAGAGTCTCGACGATGGGTTTGAAGTCCATCACGCCGCGACCCATCTCCCAAGTCTGTCCCTTCTTCGAGGCTTCGCTCTCGTCCTTGATATGGATGTCGTAAATCCAGTCCTTGTATTTCTTGATGTCTTTCACGATGTCCTCGCCCATACGCACCGAGTGGCCGAGGTCCATGCAGCAGCCGACGCCGAGTTTGGGATCCTTCACCAGCTCCACCACCTTTTGGATGTTGGGGAAAGGCTGGCCGTCGGGACCGTGGGTGTGGATGGCCACCTTGATGCCCGTATCGGCGACCTTAGCGATCACATAATCGATGAGTTCGTAGGTCGGCACGCCGATGAACACGTCCGAACCGTAACGCTCGGCATAGGCGAACGCGCGGTCCACGTCGGCCTCGTTACGCATGTAGATGGGGCCGAGAATGTAGCCGTCGACGCCGTGGGCGGCGCACTTGGCCTTGAAAGCCTCCATCTGCTCCGCGGTGGAGTCGAGCGGGAGCCAGAAATCTTTTACCGACAGATACTTCACTCCCATGCTTTGGAGATACTCGAGCGTTCGGTCGATGTCGAACTTGCGGTAGGTGTAGCCCGCGACGCCGATTCGGAAATCGTCCGAACCGCGTTTGCCCGTCACCAACTGTGCCTCGGCGGGCATGACGAACGCCAGCAACGAAGCCAATGTCAGAAGACGAAAAAGTCTTTTCATGGATTTTAAGATTAAATTAGTAATAGGTCAATTCACTGCAAAATTATGAATAAAACCTCTAAACGGCAAGCGCTTTTCCCCGAAATTCGCCGCTATCGTCAATCCATGTCGTAATGCTTTGCCAAACCTCCGCCCGAGGTTTCGCGATAGAGGCTCGGCAGATTGTGGCCCGTCTCTTTCATGACGTCCACCACCTTGTCGAACTTGACGCGGTGTCGTCCGTCGGAGAGTATGGCGAACGTGGCCGAGTCGATGGCACGCGCCGCCGCCACAGCGTTGCGCTCGATGCAGGGTATCTGCACCAATCCGCACACGGGGTCGCACGTGAGGCCCAAGTGGTGCTCCAAAGCCATCTCGGCCGCATATTCGATCTGCGCGGGCGTGCCGCCCATCAGCTGGCACGCGGCGGCCGCGGCCATGGCGCATGCCACGCCTATTTCGCCCTGACAGCCCACCTCGGCTCCCGAGATCGAAGCGTTGGTCTTCACCACGTTGCCGAATACGCCAGCGGTGGCGAGCGCGCGGAGGATACGTATGGGGCGATAGCTGTTGATGTCCGCCAGATGGTAGAGCACCGCGGGCAGCACGCCGCACGATCCGCAAGTGGGGGCCGTTACGACCGGTCCGCCCGAGGCGTTCTCCTCGGCGGTGGCCAAGGCATAGGCATAGAGTCGCGAGCGGTTGCTTACCGACGGTGCGTACTCTTTGGACTTGACCCAATAGGTGCAGGCCTTGCGTGCGACCTTCAGACCGCCCGGCAGCACGCCGTCGTTGTTGAGCCCGTTGTCGATGGTGTCGCACATGGCGGTCCAGATATTTTCCAGATATTCCCAAATGTCGGATTTGTCGTAATCCTGCACGTACTCCCAGAAACTCTTACCCTCGCGCTCGCACCAGTCGAGGATCTCGGCTATGGTTCCCAGCGGGTAGACCGTGTTGTCCGACACGTAAGGCGTTTCGGGGTTGGCGATGGTGCCGCCGCCCACGCTGAATATGGTCCAGCTGTCGATCGTCGCGCCGTCGCGCAAGGCCTCGAACAACATGCCGTTGGTGTGGAAATCGAGCACCACGTCGGGCTTCCAGACTATTTCGGTCGGCGCGACCTTCTCCAGCACGTCGGTTATAGCGACGTCGGTGAGGTGCCCGCGACCCGTGGCGGCGAGGGAGCCGTACAACGTCACGCGGAACGAATCGACGCGATTCCCGCGCGCGAGGAAACTTTCGGCCGCCTTTTTCGGGCCCATGGTGTGGCTGCTCGACGGACCGTTGCCCGTCTTATATAACTCTTTAAGCGATTCCATAACAGATCGGTTGTATGTTTTATTTTTATTCGGTTATTCGCAAAAAATGACGGCGGTTCGCCGACAGCGGAGGATGCACGAGCCTTCGGGCGAGTTGCAGTCCGCCGCGCGGGGTGGCGGCGAACTGCCGACATCTTACGATGTCGAAGTGTCGCTACAAGGTGTTTTTGCGGATAAACATGTTTACACGTGACGCAAAATCTCTTCCAGTCCCTCGAAGTGGCACTTGTAATCCTCCAACGAGCGCATTATGACTTCGTAAGCCTCCTGACGTCCGTACGTCGCCACGATCTCGACGGTCTTTTTGCACTCGCCGTCGTCCGAAGCGGGCATATCCTTATAGGTAAGGAAATAGTGCTTCAGTCGGTCGACGACCACGTGCGGCAACTCCGATATGTCGTCGTAACCGTGGTAGGTGGCGTCGTTGCGCAGCACGGCTATGATCTTGTCGTCGGCCTCGTCGCCGTCCAGCATGCGGAATCCGCCGATGGGCTTCACGCAGGCTATGATGTCGCCGTGCGATATGGTGCGCTCGGTCAGAACGCACACGTCCAGCGGGTCGCCGTCGCCTCGAATGCCCTCGCGGCAACATTTGTCCATGCAGAAGCGCGCCACCGAGTCGCCGCAGAAGCTCTGCGGTATGAAGCCGTAGAGCGCGGGCACCACGGTGGAGTATTTCTGCGGGCGGTCGATGCGGATGTAACCGCTCACCTTGTCGAGCTCGTATTTAACCGTGTCGGTCGGCACCATCTCGATAAAGGCCGTGACCGCCTCGGGCGCGCTGTCGCCCACCTCCAAGCCGTGCCACGGATGCGATTTGTATCTGAGGCCCATCAGTCGGGCTATCGGATCGTTGATTTTGTTTCCCATTGGTTTTCGGTTCTATTATTTCTCGCAAATATACTTAAAATTCGCGACAGCCCGTTTCTTGCGATCGGGAAAATTATTATCGTCGGCAGGCGTGGCGGCGTTAAATCTTTCGCGGAATTGCATATTTCGGGGAATTTTTATAATTTTGTGCCATGCCGTATCTCTGTCGGGAGATATCTAATGATTTTAATGGTTTGCGCATCGGCATTAACTGTTTGAAATTCTTGGGGAACCTCTGCCGTGACGATATACGTGCGACGACAGGGGGAGCAGAGAGAGTGTCATGATGTCTCGCGGATACAACATTTGCCCCTCTCGTTCGGTGATGATCGACAATACCGCCGACATACTTCAATATTTCGACCGTACGATCGACGAATATTCCAACGAGAATACGCGTCGGCTGTACAGGAAATTCTATAATCGGTTCGAAGAGTTTCTCCACGGACGGAGAGTCACTTTCGCGGAGCTTACGCCCGTGCTCGTGGCCGATTTCAGAGAGTTCCTCCAACGCCCGGGCGGCGGGCTCGCGCCGTGCGCTGCGGCGAACGCTTACAACGACAAGCTGGTGACCTATTTCCAGACCTTGTCCAACAAGGCTTTTCGGGCGGGGGCGGAGGATTGCGGAGCTTTCGCCGACGTGAGTTCCTACCGCCCCGCGAGGGCGCGCCGAGCAGCGCGGCCGACGCGTAAGACGGTCGGGATCCGCCATCCGTTCAGGATGATGAAGGCCGTCGTCGCCGCCGATCTTGGAAAGTCGACCCTGCTGTCGCGCGCTCGTGACATGTTCGTGTTGTCGGTATTGTGCGGCGGAGTCGGCTTCGACGATCTCAAATCGTTGCGCAAAAGTCGTATTCGCGGCGGTTATATCTTTTTTTGCGACGAGGCGGGTGTTCCCCTCACCTCGGCCGTTACCCGAATCCTCGGGAAATACGATTCCGCGGAGTCGGAGTTTTGCTTTCCCGACATGCTGGATATGGATACCGACACTTACGTGCGGTGCGTTGATGCGATTCTGTGCGATCTGGGATTCGGAACCGTCGTCGGACGCGATATCTCGTCGGAGATATGGATGGCTTGCGCGGGTGAGCGCAAATACGACGAGAGCGTGATCGCGCGGGCGACGCGCGCCTGTTCCGATTCGTGCGACGCCGCGACGTCGCGGGGGAGTGTCGTGCGGGCGTTGAGGGATATTTCGGACTCTATCGACGATTGCGGCAGATATTGGTTCGCGATTCAGGTATTCCGACGACATAAGTGCGACTCGGTCGCGGCGACGCTGACATCGGGCGGGGCGGGCGATACAGAGACGTATGTGCCGATGGAGACCATAGCCGTCAGGAACGGCAAGAGGTTGGGTAAAAAGACGGTCGAGCGCATAAAGGGAATAATGTTCGTGAGGACCACTCCCGACGAGATAGCGCGCGTGGCATCCAAGATACGGGGCGCGGGACGCGTGTTCCGTTTTCCCGGGGCGGCGCGGGCGCAATACGCCAAGATCGGCGAGCGCGAGATGCACGACTTCAGGATGCTGTTCGCGGGAATCGACAACGGCGTGGAAGTCGAGGAGCTCGATCGCGGCGGATGGGAGAAGGGCCGCAAGGTCCGCATAACGGGCGGAATCTGCAAGGGCTACTGCGGCACGATTCTCGATCTGAGCGGCAACGGCCGCGTGATACGTATCCGACTCACGGGCGCCGACGGCGCGGGATTCGGCAACGCGTTGAACTTCAATTTCAGAGTCGACATTCCCGACTACTGGATCGCCGCGGAGGATTAGGTTCGGGGCGGATTCTTTTCATGACACTATCGATAAAAGGTCGATAAAGACCGTTATATCTTAATTCAACAGTAAAGTCTCAACAGACACAAATATGACAGAGAGAAAAATGCCGAAGGCCGTTATTCTCGCCGGCGGATTCGGCACGCGCATCAGCGAAGAGAGCCATCTGAAGCCCAAACCGATGATCGAGATCGGAGGCAAGCCCATTTTGTGGCATATCATGAAGCACTATTATCGTTACGGAGTCAAGGACTTCATCATTCTTGCGGGATATAAGCAGCAGGTAATAAAGGAGTACTTCTCCAACTATTTCTTGCACACTTCGGATATAACGTTCGACTTCTCGTCGCGCGATCAGGTGCAAATCGTGCATAAGCGCAACTCCGAGGATTGGCGTGTGACGGTGGTGGATACGGGACTCAACACCATGACGGGCGGCCGAGTGAAACGGGTGAAAGATTACCTCGACGACGGCGAGCCGTTTTTCCTGACTTACGGCGACGGGGTAGCGGATGTGAATATCGATTCGTTGCTCGAATTTCATCGCAGTCACGGCAAACTCGCCACCCTGACGGGCATTCAACCAGAGGGACGTTTCGGCATGATGGATATGAACGGAGACGCCATACGTTCGTTCAGGGAGAAAAGCGTCAGCGACACGGGATGGATCAACGGCGGTTTCATGGTGCTCGATCCCAAAATCATAGAGTATATCGACGATGATACGACGATTCTCGAGCGTAAGCCCATCGAAACGTTGGCGGCCGAAGGCGAGTTGATGTGTTATCGTCACGACGGTTACTGGAAATGTATGGATACTTTGCGGGACAAGGAGTCGCTCGAATCGCGATGGAGCGCCAACGACGCACCGTGGAAGACGTGGAACGATTGACCGTACGACGGAACTTAATCGTTGCTATTCGGAAAATAACAGAATACGAGATAAATCATGAGCAAAAAAGAAGAGCTGAAAAAGCAGATACTCGAACTGACTAAAGAGTATTACAAGGAGACTCACGGACAGAAAAAGGAGTTCCGTGCGGGTTCGACATTCGTGAATTACGGCGGTCGTTACTTCGATGACGCCGAGATGGTCAACCTCGTCGATTCGTCGCTCGATTTCTGGCTTACGGCAGGCCCGTGGGCGACCAAGTTCGAGAAGGCGTTCGCGAAGTGGATCGGAACGCGCTACTGTTCGCTGACCAATTCGGGATCGTCGGCCAATCTGCTGGCCTTCTCGGCGTTGACTTCTCCGCAATTGGGCGACAGGCGCATAAAGCGCGGCGACGAGGTGATAACCGTTGCCTGCGGTTTCCCGACGACAGTCACGCCGTGCATTCAGTACGGCGCGGTGCCCGTGTTCGTGGATGTAACCGTTCCCGAATACAATATCGACGTCACGAAACTCGAAGAGGCGTTCTCGCCCAAGACCAAAGCCGTGATGATCGCCCATTCGCTCGGCAATCCGTTCGATCTGAATGCCGTAAAGGAGTTCTGCGACAAGCACGATCTGTGGCTGGTGGAGGATAACTGCGACGCGCTCGGTTCGACTTACGAGATAAACGGCGAAGTTCGCAAGACTGGGACCGTCGGCGACATAGGCACGAGCTCGTTCTATCCTCCCCACCACATGACCATGGGCGAGGGCGGCGCGGTGTATACCGATGATCCGTTGTTGCATAAGATCGTGAATTCGTTCCGCGACTGGGGCCGCGATTGCTGGTGTTTGGGCGGAGTGGACAACACTTGCGGCTGTCGTTTCACCAAGCAGTTCGGCGAACTGCCCGTCGGATACGACCATAAATACGTATATTCTCATTTCGGCTATAACCTTAAGGTGACCGACATGCAGGCGGCGATAGGTTGTGCGCAACTCGAGAAACTCGACTCCATAGTCGAGGCGCGTCGTCATAATTTCAAGACGCTCCGCGATGGGCTCGAAGGCGCTCCGTGGCTCATATTGCCCGAGCCGCAGAAGAAGAGCAATCCGTCGTGGTTCGGATTCCTTATTTCGGTGGAGCCCGACGCGCCTTTCTCGCGCAACGACCTCGCGAAATATTTGGAGGAGCATAAGATCCAGACCCGTAACCTTTTCGCGGGCAATCTGCTGAAACATCCCGCGTTCGACGAGATGCGCCGCTCGGGCGAGGGTTATCGCGTGGTCGGGAGTCTCGACGGCACCGATTTCATAATGAACAATACGTTGTGGATAGGTGTGTACCCGGGCATGACGGACGAGATGTTGGAGTATATGGTGAAGTGCATCAAAGAGTTTACGGCCCGATATGACGGATAAGAGTATGGGAATCGATATTTTCGATAATTTCTACCGCGGCAAACGCGTTCTCGTCACGGGACATACGGGCTTCAAGGGTTCGTGGTTGTCGATATGGCTCAACGAACTCGGAGCCGAGGTGGCGGGCGTGGGACTCGATCCGTCTACCGACCGCGATAATTTCGTGCTCGGCCGCGTCGGCGAGAGAATCAAGGAGGATATTCGCGCCGATATCCGCGACGGCGAGAAGATGAAAGAGATCTTCGCCGAGTATCGGCCCGAGATAGTATTCCATCTGGCTGCCCAACCGCTCGTGCGTCTCAGCTATGAATGTCCCGCCGAGACCTACCGTACGAACGTGATGGGAACCGTGAACATCATGGAGGCTGTTCGCGCGACCGCCGACGTGAAGGTCGGCGTCATGATTACCACCGACAAATGTTACGAGAACAAAGAGCAGATTTGGGGTTATCGCGAGGATGAGCCCATGGGCGGTTACGATCCCTATTCGTCGAGCAAGGGTGCGGCCGAGATAGCCATTTCGTCGTGGCGCAGGAGTTTCTTCAATCCCGAAAAATATGCCGAGCACGGCAAGGCGATAGCCAGCGTGCGAGCGGGTAACGTCATTGGCGGCGGCGACTGGTCGCTCGACCGCATAATTCCCGATTGCATTCGCGCTCTCGAGGCGGGCAAGCCTGTCGATATCCGATCGCCTAAGGCTATACGTCCGTGGCAACATGTGCTGGAGCCGCTGGGAGGATATATGCTTTTGGCCGCGAAGATGTGGAACTCGCCGACAGAGTATTGCGAAGGGTGGAATTTCGGCCCGCGGTCGGAATCGATCTCGACGGTGTGGGACGTGGCGTCGCGCGTGGTTGCCGATTACGGCAGCGGCTCGCTCCGCGATCTCTCCGATCCCGACGCTCTGCACGAGGCGAAGTTGCTCATGCTCGATATCTCAAAGGCCAAATTCCGCCTCGGCTGGGAACCGCGCATGAATATCGACCGAACGGTGGCCATGACCGTCGATTGGTACAAGAACTATCGCATCGAGGAGCCGTACGACCTCTGTCTGCGGCAAATAAGCGAATATACGGCGCTATGATGAAGCCTTCTTGCATAGTGACGGGAGCCACGGGCTATATCGGATCCCGTGTGGTGAAGCATCTGTTGAACGAAGGATGGAGCGTGTCGATAATCACTCAGCCGACGTCGGCGTTCGACAATATCGGGGATGTGGTCGACAAAGTGCGTGTTTGCGAATATGACGGCCATATCGATACGTTGATCGCGTTTTTCGATAAAATGCAGGCGGATGTGGTGATGCATCTTGCCGCGGCCGTAATAACGAACCCTTCGCCGAAGCAGGTCAAGGTCTTGGTAGATAGTAATGTCGGCTTCGGCGCAGAGGTGCTCGAAGCGATGAGACACAGTCGAACTCGGCTGTTTGTGGGAACGGGTTCGTATTGGCAGAATTACAATTCCGACGACTATAATCCGGCGGATCTGTACGCTGCCACCAAAGAGGCTTTCGAGAAAATATTGCAGTATTATGTCGACGCTCACGGATTTCGCGCGATAACGTTGCGTCTTTTCGATGTGTACGGCGAAGACGACAAACGTCCCAAATTGTGGAATCTTTTGCGCGACATTGCGGGCACGGATCGTTCGATCGATATTTCGAGCGGTGAGCAATTGCTCGATATGGTGCATGTTTCGGATGTGGCTTGTGCGTACGAGGCTGCTTATTCATGGCTTTGCGACCATCCCGAATTGCGAAATGAAGTTTACGGGGTGGACAGCGGAGTGCGTATGTCGCTGCGCGATATCGTGGAATTGTTCCGCGAAGTCATCGCAAAACCCATAAATATCAATTGGGGCGCCCGACCATATAAACCGAGGGAGGTGATGAAGCCCGCGACTTCATATGTCCGACTTCCTAATTGGAGTGCAAAAGTGCAGATAATGAAAGGTTTGAGTAAATTTAACAGGGGGGGGGTAATTCTATCCCTTGAGCCTATTGCGCCCTGCTGTATTTTAAATGGCATAGCGGCGTAATGGAAATATCGGGAACAAGTTTCGATGGATTATACGTACTGAGTACGGTTAATTTTCAGGATAGCAGAGGCGCTTTTCAAAAGTTATTCAATTACGACTTTTTTAAGGCGAACGGTTTGGACTGCGATTTCAAGGAGTTTTATTATTCGATAAATCATAAGGGAGTGGTGAGAGGCATGCACTTTCAGCTGCCGCCTCACGACCATACCAAGCTCGTTTACGTGAGTCGCGGCCGAATTATGGATGTCGTGGTGGATTTGCGTAAGGATTCGCTTACGTACGGGAAACATTTCGCGATAGAGTTGGACGACCGAAAGGCGCAATACCTCTATATCCCCAAGGGTTTTGCGCACGGCTTCGCTTCTCTCGAAGAGGGATCGATCGTAAATTACGCCCAGACGTCGTGTTACGCGCCCGAGAGCGATTGCGGAATCAAATACGACAGTTGCGGGATCGAGTGGCCGTTCGATAGTCCGACGGTGTCGGGACGCGATTTGACATTCGATAAGTTGGAAACCTTCAAATCGCCGTTCCGATGAAGATATTGATTACGGGAGCCACGGGATTCGTGGGTCGAAATTTGTGCGAGAGGCTCGCGCCGCTGCACGAAATTCATATATTGACTCGTCGCGGGTCGGATTCGTCGAAACTTCCTCATGCGCATGAATATGTGTTTGCGGGAGATACGGATGATTTGGCGAGGTATATGAGAGCCGAGAATATCGACGGCGTCGTTCACCTTGCCGCAATGTATGTCGCCGAACATCGGGGCGAACAGATAAAGGATTTGATTCTGTCGAATATATATTTCGGAACGGCGGTTCTCGACGCCGCCGCGCGCGCCGAAGTGAAGTGGTTTCTCAATACGGGTACGATTTGGCAGAATTACAACTCCCCCGATTATTCGGACGAATACAATCCCGTAAATCTTTATGCCGCTACCAAGCAGGCGTTTATGACGATGGCGAAATTTTATACCGAAACGACTCCCATACGTTTTTGCACTTTGAAGCTTTGCGACACATACGGCGCGGGCGACACGAGGCGGAAAATCGTCGATCTGTTTGCGGAGTATGCCGCCAGCGGCGAGAAGTTGGATATGTCGCCGGGGGAGCAGTTGATAGATATCGTTCATATCGATAAGGTGGCGGACAGCTTCGAGGCTTTGATCTCGAAACTCGCCGACGGCGCGGAGCTGAAGGCGGAATATGTCGTAACCTCGGGCCGCAGAATATCGTTGAGGCGACTCGCCGAGGAGTATGAAACGGAACACGGAGTCAAACTCGATATCAATTGGGGCGGTCGTCCGTATCGTAAACGTGAAGTCATGAGCCCTTACGTGGGCAATGAATTGAGTTGATTTTAAACAACCGATCAAAATGGAACATTCGTCATTATTGTCTGTCTGCATACCGGTATATAAGAGAGTTGAATTTTTGATTAAGCTGGTAGAGAAGATTCCGTCGACGTATGAGGTGAATATCTCCGATAACGGAGGATTTTTGATTCAAGCAGACAAAATCAAGGCTTCGAATATTCGTATCTCTCCCTCGTCGTCCGTTTTGACCATGTTCGAGAATTGGAACAGGGCGACCGACTTGGTTACGAGCGACTGGTTTATCATTCCCGGGGACGATGATATCGTATTCGGCGATAAATTGCCTCAAGTCGAGAGGTATATCGAAAAATATCCCGATGCGGGGGTAATTGTTTTCGGACATGAATTGATAGACGGCGACGGCAAGGTAAAGGGCGAGTGGTGTCCGTCCGAGGAGTTGTATTTGTCGCAACCCCACGGGTTTCGGCCGTTCTCTCGCGGAGTGCCTGCACGATGGCCCTCCATAGTATTCAACAGCAAAAAGTTCCGTGAAACAGGCGGTTTCGATACCTCCTTTAAGAATACCGCGTCGGATTCATTACTCATGCAATCGATGTCTTTGAGGTTCCCCGTCGCGTTTATTCCCGAGATCATGGGACAATACAGAGTTTGGGAGGACAGCGGCACTTCGAAGCAGATCATGACGAACGAGTGGTTCGAACAGATCGATATGTGGATCGAGAAACTCGGCAAAGAAATCTCGGCTAACGCCGCTGCTTCGAAATTGTATGATATGGACAAGATTCAAACCGACATAGTCTTCTCGAATCAGATGTTCGCGTTGAGTCGGATGAACAAAAGCGGAATCGGCAGGGCCGAGAAGAGATCGTTCATAAACGGATTGTCCCGTCCCCGCAAACTCTCTTGGATCGACAGACTCCGATTGTTGAGAGCATTATATATGTAGTCCGTATCGCGATTTTGTTGCGAGCGGGCGAATTTGCACTGTTTTCATAAATGATAAAAAAGATATTTTCTTCGGCGTTCTGGAGGATGGCCGCTTCGGCGTGTTCATTCTTTTCCGTTCCCGTGTTGTTGGAGAAGATAGGGGTGGACGATTATGCCGTATGGGTCACTTTGACCTCGTTGATCGGTTGGTTGTCGCTCTTCGATTTCGGAGCGGGTTACAGCCTGCGAAACCGAATCGCCGAGAGCAAGGCCTTAAATGAAACGACGGCTCTCGAAACCGTAATGAAAGGCAACTTTACGTTTTTTTGTATAAATGCGCTCTTTGCGCTGGTCGTTTTCGGAGGGTCGTTATGCTTCGTCGATATTTTCAAAAACTACACCTTGTTGGCGGTATTGCTGTATGTGCCGCTTATCGTGAGTTTCCCGACGTTTCTCGGTCCGTTTATTTATCAGGGGCTCGGGCGTATTCCCGAGATGAACTTCCTGCAATTCCTGCCGCAGTTTTTATGGCTCGTTTTTATCTTCGCGTTTCGCGGTCTGACCAACGACAAGTTGCTGGTTTTATGTATAGGATTTACATCGATTCAACTTGTTCTGAGGTTGATTTTGTTCGTTAGGGCCATGAGATATTTGAACATGCCGTTTAAAGGTATGTTTTCGATGGGATGCCTTAAAGAGACCGCGGACAGTTTGAAGTCGGGTGTGCGTTTTCTGATGCTTCAGTTGAGTTCGTTGGTCTTGTTTTCGCTCGGAAATGTGGTCACCTATTCTCATCTGTCGTTATCCGACGTAAGCCGATACGATGTGGTCAATAAGATTTTTATCCTCTTGATTGCGTTGTTCAATAATGTCATTACCGTTTTTTGGACGGAGATATCCAAAGCCAAAGCGGTGAGCGACGGTGAAAAATTGAATGTCTTGTGGCGGAAATTATATCTTATGACCTTGGGAATAAATGTCGTTATCGGCATTTTTGTTCCGACGATACCGTGGTTCCTGAATTATTGGACAGTCGGTAAAATCACGGTGTCGCTGCCGTTGCTTTGGTGGTTCCTCGCGCAATTCTCGATACAATCCTTGGCTTATGCGGGAGGAGTGTTCCTCAATGCGTTCGAGATATTGAAGTGGCAGATAATCATATCCGTAATTGCAGCCGCGTCGTTCCTGCCCGTGTCCGTATTCGTATTCAACCGCGGCGTGGGAATATCGGGAGTCCCGATGTCGGTATGTCTGGTTCTGATTCCGAGTTTGATATATACTTTCGTTTCCTCTCGTCATTGCGTTAATAATGTTCGTTGTCGGTGTAATAAGACGCTTTCTTAAGAAGCGTAAACTCAAATCTTTAAGAAGATATTATTCGTCCGAGCCGTCGTCGGTTCTGACCGCGGCGTTCGACATGCGGCTTGATTGCCCCGATGCGGGTAAAAAATATCTCTCCGTAAAGGGGAATTGTATCGTGTCGGGAAAGTTCATCTTCGAATCCGCCCGAGGGAGAGTGTCGGTCGGCGAGCATACGTATATCGGCGCCAGCACTTTCATATCGCGGTCGTCGATAACCATCGGCGATAACGTGACCATAGCGTGGGGCTGCACCGTTTACGATCATGATTCGCATTCGCTCGATTATCGTTTGAGGCGGAAAGATATCGACGACGAATTGCGCGATATCGCAAACGGGGAGTCGTTTATTCGAAACAAGGATTGGGATTGCGTAAATTCCAAACCGATAGTCATCGAGGACGACGCGTGGATCGGGATGAACTGCATAATACTCAAAGGCGTGACCGTCGGCCGAGGCGCCGTCGTGGGGGCGGGCAGCGTCGTGACCAAAGATGTGCCGCCGTGGACACTCGTGGCGGGCAACCCCGCGAGAGTAATAAAGGAATTACCTCATTAATCGTATATGAAGATATTAGTTATCGGTTCTCGCGGATTCATCGGGAGCCATTGCGTCGAGTACTTCTCGCGTCGGCACGAGGTGTGGGAATGCGACGTGGTGATGGATTACAACAGTCCGCGTTATGTATTCATAGAGGCGGTAGACAGCGATTTCAGAGATTTGTTTCGAAGCCGTAAATTCGACGTTTGCATAAATTGTTCGGGCGCGGCCAGCGTTCCGTTCTCGCTGGAACGGCCGTTCAACGATTTTCAGTTGAATGCGGTCAACGTTTTCAAGATCCTCGACGCCATACGATGTCATAATCCCGAATGCCGTTATATCAACATGTCGAGCGCTGCCGTATACGGCAATCCTCTGCGATTGCCTGTGTCGGAGGATCAGGACCCGTCTCCCGTCTCTCCTTACGGAATACATAAAATGACGGCGGAACGCATATGCGACGAGTTTACCCGTTTCTGGGGGGTAAAGACCTGCTGCATACGTATATTCTCCGCGTACGGTCCCGGGTTGAAAAAGCAACTTTTGTGGGATATATCTCAAAAGCTGAAGTCGGACGGTCCGTTGATGTTGTTCGGTACGGGAAAGGAGACGCGCGATTTCATCCATATCGACGATCTGGTGCGGTTGATCGATACAGTGATCCGAAACGCGGCGTTCGACGCCGACGTGATTAATGCCGCGAGCGGCGTGGAGACCGCCATAAGCAGGGTGGCGGAGACTATGGTCGAGCTTATTTCGCCGAACAGAGAGATTATTTTCAGCAATTCCGTCCGCAAGGGCGACCCTCTGAATTGGGTGGCCGATATTTCGAAGGTTTCCGCATTCGGCTATTCACCCGAGGTGGATATTGTTTCAGGTATAAAAAGTTACGTCGCATGGCTCGAAGAAAACGCATTGCTCTGATATTCGGTGTCAACAAAGACTGGATGGGCGGGACGTACTATGTGTTGAATATTATCGAGGCGCTCAATACGCTGCCCGAGGACGAGAAGCCCGAGATAATTCTGTTGTGCAAATCGGAGAGCGATTACCGATACGCCGAGGATTATACGGGTTATCCTCATCTGACTTTCAGGATCAAACGTTCGGCGGGCATTGCGAAGCGTATGGTAAACAAAGCGTTCCGAATGTTTACGGGGCATAACGTATTTCCGCTGTCGACGTTCGGTGAAAAAGTGGATGCCGTTTACCCGATTTTCAACAGTTATGATATAAAATCTCCGTCGCCTCGCCTTGCATGGATTCCCGATTTTCAGGAACGTCATCTTCCGCATCTCTTCACCGAGCAGGAGTTGCGGATTCGCGACCGACGCATAAAGGGACTCGTTTCGGCGGGGTTGCCTGTCGTTTTCAGCAGTTTCGACGCTCTCGGCGATTTCGAAAGGTTGTACGACGCGGACGGTATCCGTACGCATGTGTTTCATTTCGCTTCGCGGATTCCCGACGTACCCGAGGACACCTCCTCGGTTTTGGCGAAATACTGCGTGAAAAAGGGAGATTATTTCTTTTGCGCCAATCAATTTTGGACGCATAAGAATCATCGGGTTCTGTTCGAAGCCGTCAAGATTCTTAAGGACGAGGGGGTAGAGATTACCTTGTTGTGCAGCGGCGGCACGAACGATTACAGGAATCCCGATTACTTTCCGTCTCTCGAAAAATATATCGAGAAAAACGGTTTGACCGAGAACATACGTCTGCTGGGTATGATCGACCGTAACGAACAACTCTCCTTGATGAAGGATAGTCGGGCCGTCATACAGCCGTCGCTGTTCGAGGGATGGAGCACGAGCATCGAAGAGGCCAAGTCGTTGGATAAATTCATGATACTCTCCGATTTGCCTCTTCATAAAGAGCAGGTGACTCGTAATGCTCTCTTTTTCTCGCGCAACGACGCGGCGGAACTCGCCGACCGAATCCGTCGAGTCGCCGAGCGGAGACCCGATATCGTTCCCAATGATTACGGCGCGTCTATCGCCGAGGCGGGACGACGCTTTATGGAGATCGTGTCCGAATTGAATGCCGAGTAACGTCGGCGACGAACCGAATTTGAACCAATTCGTTAATGGAAAACAACAATCTGAAAATTTCCGTTGTAACGGTGTGTTACAACGCGGTCGACTGTATCGAGGAGACGATGTTGTCGGTGCTCGACCAAACCTATCCGAATATCGAGTATATCGTGATCGACGGCGGCTCGAGCGACGGGACGGCAGATATCATCCGCAAATACGCCGATCGTTTATCATATTGGGTAAGCGAGCCCGATAAGGGTATTTACGACGCGATGAACAAAGGTATCGTCGCTGCGACGGGCGACTATATCAATTTCATGAATGTGGGGGATCGGTTCGCGGATGATAGCACTTTGTCTCGATTCGTTCCTTGTATCGAAAATGATACGACAGTGGCGTTCGGGGATTGGAATATATTGCTCGATGGCCGAGTTTCCAGAAGAAAGCCGCTCGCAATAAAGTATCTTGATTCTAAATTGATTTTTAGCCATCAGGCAGCTTTTGTGTCATTGGCATATCATAAGGTGAATTTGTTCGATACGAGTTTCAGAATCGCTGCGGATTATAACCTCGTATATAATGCGGTGAAACGCGATAATAAAAAGTTGCAATATATTCCCGAAATTATTGCTGATTATGATGTCTCGACGATAAATACGTCTGTATTGAATTTTAAGTTGTTGATGAGAGAGAAATACAGAATATGGGGTATTGAGAACAACCGGATTAAGAAATTGCCGAACGAGTTGTATCTGTTCAGAATCAGATTATCGCTTGCAATGAGACGTATATTGCCTGCAAGTGTGGTTTTGACCGTTAAACGGTGGTTAGATTCTCGAAGAACTCATTTTAATTAGATTAAGTTTCAAAAGAATGAGCCTTGTATCGAAGGGTAAGATAATAAGCGATCTCATCGGAATCTTTTTGTTTTGCGCGCCGTTGAGTGTCTGTACTATTGTCTTGCCGAACGTAAGCAGTTTTTGTTTGCTGTCGATATTCGTTGGTTTGCTTGTGCTGTATGGTCGCACATATGGCTTGAAGTTTTTTAGTCGCAATAATGGCTATCAAAGAAATGTAATTCTGTTTTTCTTTTTTCCGATTGTTCTTTCGATAGCATGGAGCTGCTTTATCTTGGGGATTGTAAATGACGTCGACTATTACAGCTATTTTTCATCCGATTTGATATCGAGAATATTGAATATTACCGTATTGTTTGGCGTTTTTATATTTTCATCGAGTTTCTTGAGTAGAAAACATAGTGAAGCCCAAGCATATAAATATATCAGAGCATACAGTTACGGAGTATTGATTATATTGGGACTCTTTGGCGTATGGCAGATTCTGAGCACTACTTTAGGTATTTGGTGTCCGGATATTCAGACGAGAAGCCATATGTATTTTGCTAGGGAGTCGGGGTTGTCTCGAATAACCTCTTTAGCCGACGAGCCGAGTTTCTTAGTTCCCTTTTTATTTGATTCTATACTTTTATTTTTATTTATAAGAAAAATATATATTCCGATATTGCTCGGGATTATAGTGTTATTCTCTTTTTCTTTTGCCGGATATGTCGAGTTTACAGTCTTACTGTGCGTGACAATAATGCTGTCGCGTAAAAACACCAAAATTAAAATAGTGAGCGGATTATTGGGATTGATTGTAACCGTATGCCTCCTTTTTCCCGATATTCCGATTTTGGCAGGTGAATTATTGGCGTCGAGAAAAGAACTTCAAGCTGGGTTTAAGGCTGAAGATACGTGGCGAACCATGAGTTATATATACCCGATAAAAAGTTTTTTACATAGCGATCCTTTAACCATGTTGTTCGGGCACGGCCCTGCGAGTTTTAAATACTTGATGCGTACGGTGGAATTGGATGATATGTTTACTTCATCTAATAATCTTTTTATCGACATGCTCTATGAAGGGGGACTGATATCGGTGGGCGGATTCGTATTTTTAATGTTTTATCTTTGGAAAAAGATCTGCGCTTCACGAACCGAGGATAACTGCTTTCAAATTACCGTTTTTAAGTTATTTTTAATTCATATAATCCTTACTTCTTGCTATCGAGGCGATTATGCTTCGGTCCGTTTCATCTCTTTGTTTATCGTGATGCAATGTTTGTTTATATCGATATCGAATAGCAAGATTTGTTATAATACTTATTCAGTCCTTCGATGAAAAAAGTGTTTTTCATAGATCCTCAGTCTTACAATAATTTAGCTATGTACGATTATGAATTATTGTCGAGAATTGAAGGGTATCGGATATTTTTTTTCGGAAACAAAAAATATGACTATTTGATTCCCGAAAACATTGTATTCAAACCGATATTTTCTTATTCGGATAAGAAAGGCATACTGAAAGTCGTATCGTACGTGGTATCTTTGATTTATATTTTTCTGTGTGCGATTTTCTCGAGACCGCGGTTGATTCATGTTCAGTGGATTAAAATCCCGCGTGTGGATTATCGGCTATATGCTTTTATTCGAAAGTGGTTATCGGTTAAGATCGTTTATACCGTCCATAACGTGTTGCCGCATGTCCGACAAAAAAATGACAAATATTTGTATGGCCGTTTTTATGCTATGAGCGATTCGCTTATTGTACATACGCAAACGTCGAAAAATGATTTGATCGATTCTTTTGGCATCAAGCCTGAAAAAATACATGTGATATCTCACGGCCCTTTGACGTTCAGGGAGGATGAATTGATTGTAAAACGAGAGGTCGACCGCATCAGAGAGAAGTACGGGATTCGCGAAAAAATCGTTTTCGGCATGCTGGGAAATCATTCGGCCTATAAGGGTACCGATTTGCTGTTGGACGTTTGGCAATGTTCGCAGGCATTGAGCGCTTCAACCGAAGCATGTTTGATTGTAGCCGGAAAATTCCATGATATAGATTATCCTTCGGATCTTACGAAAAATATTATCGTCATACCCCGCAGTTTGACGAATACGGAGTTTAATGCGTTGTTGCAAATTACGGACGTTCTGTTGTTGCCTTATCGCGAGATAAGTCAAAGCGGCCTTCTTTTGTCCGCCGTCACCCGACGAAAACCGTTTTGCGTCTCGAATATAGGGGAATTGACCAAACCGCTTGAGATAGCGAATGTCGGGTGGACATTCCCTTCTTTGGAGTGCCGAGAGATCGAAGAGCTGCTCGCGGAGATAGTCGACAATCCTGATTCTGTCATTTCTCGCAGGGATAATGTCGAGGGGTGGGACATGGTATGCAATTATTACAGTTGGGATCATAGCGGATCATCGACCCGCGCTCTTTACGATTCGATATCATCGAATTAATTATAATAGTGTTAGGCTATTATTAATTCATTTACATAAATATTTATGAATATAGCGATAGTGGGCACAGGCTACGTAGGGCTTGTGTCGGGTGCTTGTTTCTCTGAAATGGGCATCGATGTGACGTGCGTCGATATCGATACCGACAAGATCGATCGTCTTCGGCGCGGCGAAATTCCTATTTACGAACCCGGGCTCGACGAACTCGTCAACCGCAATGTCGAGGCGGGACGGTTGCATTTCACGACCGATCTGACCGAATGCCTCGACAATGTCGAGGTCGTTTTCTCGGCAGTCGGAACGCCGCCCGACGAGGACGGTTCGGCCGATTTGAAATATGTGCTCGAAGTGGCGCGTACGTTCGGCCGAAACATCAAGAAATATACGATCCTCGTTACCAAATCGACCGTGCCGGTCGGAACGGCGCGAAAAGTTAAGGCTGCGATACGCGAGGAGCTCGACAAACGAGGCGAGGATATCGATTTCGAGGTCGCTTCCAACCCCGAATTCTTGAAAGAGGGGGCGGCCATCAAGGATTTCATGTCGCCCGACCGCGTGGTGGTGGGAGTGGAGAGCGAACGCGCCCAAAAGGTTATCGCGAAACTCTACCGACCGTTCCTGACCAACAATTTCCGTGTCTATTTCATGGATATCCCGTCGGCCGAGATGACCAAGTATGCCGCCAACGCCATGCTCGCCACACGTATATCGTTTATGAACGATATCGCCAATCTGTGCGATCTGGTGGGTGCCAATGTCAATATGGTGCGCAAGGGCATCGGCACCGATGCCCGTATCGGCAATAAGTTCTTGTATTCGGGCTGCGGTTACGGCGGTTCGTGTTTCCCTAAAGATGTCAAAGCCCTTGCGCACACGGGACGCGAGTACGGCTATGCGATGGGGGTCATCGAAGCCGTTGAGGCTACCAATGAACGTCAGAAATCGATCGTTTACGATAAGTTGCACCGGCAGCTCGGCGACCTGCGAGGCAAGACCGTAACGCTTTGGGGATTGGCTTTCAAACCCGAAACCGATGACATGCGCGAGGCGCCTGCGCTCGTTGTGATCGATAAGCTGCTCGCCGACGGAGCGACGGTGAAGGTTTACGATCCCGTGGCGATGAACGAATGCAAACGTCGTATAGGCGATAGCGTGGTTTATTGCAAGGATATGTACGACGCCGTAATCGACAGCGACGCCGTGGCGCTCGTCACGGAGTGGAAACAGTTCCGCATGCCGTCGTGGTCGGCAATGAAAAAGCTGATGAAATCGCCCGTCATCGTCGACGGCCGCAACATCTATGATCGTCACGAACTCGAGGACGAGGGATTCGTATATACCGCCATCGGTCAATAAATATCATTAAACATTCTGATTCATGAAAGATTACGGATTGGTGTCCATCATCACTCCCTCTTACAACTGTGCCCGTTTCATAGGCTCGACCATCGAATCGATACAAGCTCAAACCTATCGTAACTGGGAGTTGCTCGTTACCGATGACTGCTCCGACGACCGATCCGTCGAGGTGGTGAAGAGATATGCCGCCGCCGATCCGCGGATACGTCTGTTTTCGCTCCCCGTCAATTCGGGAGCGGGCGTGGCGCGGAACAATTCCATCGAGAAGGCGCAGGGGCGTTTCATCGCTTTCTGCGACAGCGACGATCGGTGGTATCCCGAAAAACTCGAGAAGCAGCTCGCTTTCATGGAGGAGTCTGCGTCCGAAGTTGTGTATAGTTCCTACATGACCTGTGATGAAACTGGTAAGAATAACGGTATAGTGGTGGCCTACAAGACAATAAGCTATCGGGAAATATGTCGAGACGATAGTATCGGGTTCTTGACGTGTATCTACGACACGCAGAGGATAGGAAAGGTGTATATGCCTTCAATACGCAAGAGGCAGGATTGGGCCATGAAAATCTTATTATTACAAAAGGCTGCTAAAGCTGTCGGTATGTTGGATGCATTGGCGATTTACAGATTGCGAGGCGACTCTCTTTCCAACGCTAAGATCAAGTTGGTCAAGTATAACGTTCGCGTATACAGGGAAGTTTTGAAAATGAATCCCGTGAGTGCGTGGTGTAAATTTTTGTTCGATTTTATGCCGCACTATCTCGCAAAACGGCTTCGTCTGAAGATAATAAACCAATGATATTGTACGGCGAAAGATACGAAGACCGATAAGACCGCTTGTCGACGGCTCTTTCGATATCCGTGCATGACAATTCCGCTTAAATAACAACGAAAACAAAATAGAAATATGAAGAAAGCACTAATCACAGGCATTACGGGTCAGGACGGCTCGTTTCTGGCAGAATTTTTATTGGATAAGGGTTACGACGTACACGGCACCATCCGCCGTTCGTCGGTGGATTTCCGCGAGCGTATAGCGCATCTCGAAGGTCGCGAGCATTTCCATCTGCATTACGCCGATCTGGGCGATTCGATGTCGATCATGCAGGTCGTGGCCAAGATACGTCCCGACGAGATATACAACCTTGCGGCCCAGAGCCACGTGCAGGTGTCGTTCGACTCGCCCGAATTCACGGCCGACGTGGACGCCACGGGCGTGCTGCGCATCTTGGAGGCCGTGCGTTTGTGCGGTCTGACCGACACGTGCCGCATCTATCAAGCCTCTACTTCGGAGCTTTACGGTAAGGTGGAGGAGGTTCCGCAGAACGAGAAGACTCCGTTCCATCCCTATTCGCCCTATGCCGTGGCGAAGCTGTACGGCTTTTGGATCGTCAAGGAGTACCGCGAGGCTTACGGCATGTATTGCTGCTCGGGCATTCTGTTCAACCACGAGTCGGAGCGTCGCGGCGAGACCTTCGTGACGCGCAAGATCACCCTTGCCGCGGCGCGCATCGCGCAGGGCAAGCAGGATAAGCTCTATCTGGGTAATCTGTCGAGCCTTCGCGACTGGGGCTATGCCAAAGATTACGTCGAGTGCATGTGGCTCATCCTCCAGCAGGATAAGGCCGAGGATTTCGTTATCGCCACGGGCGAGCAGCACTCGGTGCGCGAATTCTGCGAACTGGCTTTCCGCCGCGCGGGCATCGAGCTCCGCTGGGAGGGCAAGGACGAGAACGAAAAGGGTGTCGACGTCAAGACGGGAAAAGTTCTGGTCGAGGTCTCGCCCGACTTCTATCGTCCTACCGATGTGGTGAATCTGTGGGGCGATCCGACTAAGGCCCGCAAAGAGTTGGGTTGGGATCCCGCCCGGAAGACGTCGTTCGAGGAGCTCGTCAACCTGATGGTCGACGCCGATATGGCCAAGGTGGCCGTCGAGCGCGCGGGCGAGCAGGTCAAAACCAACCTCGCCGAATATCTTGAAAAGGGAATCGTGAAATAGCCGCGGCGGTCGTTTTATCTATCCTTGACGGCGGCGCTCGTATAGTGCGAGCCGTCGGGGATGATAATAATGTCGCGTCGTTTAATGATCCGAAACGCATGCTTTTCTGTTCATGCCTCTCATCCTCGCGGTTGTACGTACGCGCCAATCTGCATACGCCCGCGGGCGAGCGCGAGGTCGTGGTTCTGCCACACATACGGATTATTGCAATCGCTCGATACTTTAATTTTACAAACTCATCAATAAATGTTTCAAGATTCGAAAATATATGTTGCGGGACATCGCGGAATGGTAGGTTCCGCGATAGTGCGCGAGTTGAGACGTCAGGGGTATACCAATATCCTGACACGCACTCACGGCGAGTTGGATTTGATAAACCAACGGGCGGTCGACGATTTTTTTGCCGCCGAGCGTCCCGAATACGTATTTCTCGCCGCGGCGAAGGTCGGCGGCATCGAAGCCAATTCGTCGGCATTGGCCGACTTCATGTACGACAACATGATGCTCGAAATTAACGTGATCCATGCCGCGTGGCGCAACGGTTGCAAGAAGCTGGAGTTTCTCGGCTCGTCGTGCATCTATCCGCGCATGGCTCCCCAGCCCATGCCCGAGAGTTGTCTGCTCACGTCCGAGCTCGAAAAGACGAACGAGGCTTACGCGCTTGCCAAGATTTCGGGTCTCAAATATTGCGAGTATCTCAACCGTCAGTACGGCACCGACTACATTTCGGTGATGCCTACCAACTTGTACGGTCCGAATGACAACTATCACCCGACGCATTCGCATGTCCTGCCCGCGCTTATCCGCCGTTTCCACGAAGCCAAGGAGTCGGGGGCGCCCGAAGTGGTTTGCTGGGGCGACGGTTCGCCGCTGCGCGAGTTCCTTTACGTGGACGACCTCGCCAATCTGTGCGTCTTTCTCATGAATAACTATTCGGGTAACGAGACGGTTAATGCAGGTACTGGTAAGGAACTTACGATCAAGTCCCTTGCGGAGCTGGTCGCCGCGACGGTCGGTTACGAGGGGCGTATCGTGTGGGATACGACCAAACCCAACGGCACCCCGCGCAAACTGCTCGACGTGAGCAAGGCCACGCGTTTGGGCTGGACCTACCGAACGGAGCTGGAGGATGGCGTACGCCTCGCATACGAAGATTTCCTCTCCAACCCCATGCGCGCCGAGAGATAATCCGACCGCATCGGGAGTCTGTTGCGCGTCATCGTTTCGGGACAATATCGACTTGTAGATCAGGTCGATATTGTCCCGAATTTTTGTTTGTCGCATGATCGGACCCGCGCTCTTGCATTCGCGCTTCGGTAAAAAGAAAACACCCGACTTTACATCGGGTGTAAAATCGGGTGTCGATCGTGTAGAAGATTGATGACCAATCTAATCTTGCGGTGCGTAGGGGACTCGAACCCCTGACCCCGTGCGTGACAGGCACGTATTCTAACCAGCTGAACTAACGCACCGTTTGCTGATTGCGATTGCAAAGGTAGTGCAAAAATCCGAATCCGCAAATAATTTCGGCATTTTTTCGTCGCGGATGCGAAAAAACGTTTCTCCGCGGCGTTTTACCGTCGGCGCTTCTCGTAAAATCTCACGTAATCTATCTCCATCTTCACAGGCAGTTGCGACGGGTCGATCTCGCCGACCCAGCTGCCGCCCAACTGCGCCGACAGAATGACGTAAAACGGATGGTCGGCGAACGGATATTGATCCTCGCGTTCGGGATAGAGCCGCGGGTAGGTATACGTATGCCGTCCGTTTATGTAAAACTCTATGCCGTATTGCGTCACTACCGCCGAATAGACGTTGAAGCCGTCGCGGTCGATCCCTCCCGTCGAGCTGTTGCGCACCTCGGGCTCGCGATGTTCGAGCGTGTGGGGCGAGTGCACGGTTTGATAGGCTATCGTGTCGTGGTTCAAATGCTCCATGATGTCGATCTCTCCGCCCGAGGGCCACGGCATGTCGCGGTCGGGCATGAGCCATATCGCGGGCCAGAATCCTTGCGCGCAGTCGAAGCGGGCGCGCACGTCGACGCGTCCGAGGCGTATCGACCGCTTGCCTTTGCTCTGCACTCCGCCCGTCAGGTAGGGGCGTGGGTCGTCTGCTCCGTCGGGGCGGCATACGCCGTAAAGCCGCAACGTTCCGTTTTCGACGCGGCACAACGAGTCCAGAGGCGACATGTGACGCATCCAGTCGGCGTTTCCGACGGGGCATCGGCTCCAAGACGAAGCATCTATCGTCGGTCCGTCGAACTCGTCGGCCCAAACCAGACGCCAGCCCTTCGAACGCGCGCGGCGGTCGTCGTCGATGTGTAAACTTTTGGTCGTCTGCGCATGGAGCGATACGGCCGGCTGCGCGCAGAGGCAGAGCAGCGCCGTCAGGGCGAGGAGATTGTGTTTCATAATGGTCGATGTATGGTTACGTTGCACAAATATACTCCATTTCTTTCGCGAGTCGCCGTCGTCGCGACTAAAATATGGTTTATTTGGTCATTTAATTGGTTTCGGGCGATCCCGCGCGGCTTAAAAAACGCAGGTAAATTTTGGTGAAGAAGATAATTATAGTAACTTTGCCTACACTAATTTTTGGGAAGAAAATAAACGTAAATTAAAATATATTATCATGGAAAATACAAAACTTCAGCAGTTGACCGACAAGCTCTATCAGGAGGGTTTGGAGAAAGGACGCGCCGAGGCCGAGTCGCTCGTTGCCGAAGCCGAGGCCCGCGCCGCCAAGATCGTCGCCGAAGCCGAGGCCCGCGCCGCCAAGATCGCGGCCGATGCCGAGCGCAAGGCCGAGGATGTCGAGAAGAACGCCATGACCGAGATCGCTTTGGCGGGCAAGCAGGCCGTGGCCAAGATCAAATCGGAGATCGAGACCCTGATCGTGGCCAAGGTTACGGCCGAGGGGATCAAGAGCGCCAATCTCGACCCCGCTTTCATAAAGGACATGCTGCTGGCCGTTGCCGCCAACTGGAACAACGGCGCCAAGGCCGATCTCAAGGCGTTGCTGCCCGAGGCCAAGAAGGCCGAGTTGGGCGCCGCGTTCGATTCGGCCGCGAAGGCCCTGCTGGCCGAGGGCGTCGAGGTCGGTTTCTCGAACGACGTCAAGAGCGGCTTCAAGGTGGGCGAGAAGAACGGCGGATACTACATTTCGTTCTCGGACGAGAGCTTCGAAGCTCTGCTCGGCGGATATCTGCGCGAGAAGGCTGCGGAACTCCTTTTTAAGAGCCGATAACCATGTTCGAGAGGAATTATTACTGTTTGGTGGCCGGCCTTAGGGATTACGCTCTCGATTCGGACACCAAAGGGTTCGATGCCGCCGCCATCGTGGCCGATATCGTCGAGGAGCTTTCGTCGCGCGATGCCGCCGCGGTGCGTCTGCTTTACGGATATTACGATTGCGAGAATATCATAGCTCTGCGCGCGGGACGGTCGGCGTTCAATTCTTTGGGCAATCTGACCCGCGAGGAGCTGGGCGAGGAGCTTTCGTCGCCGCGCCTGCTGCCCGAGGCCGTGATGAGCGTGATCCGCGCCTATAACGACCCCGAGGGCGAGGACGCCGAGGGGCTCGACATGTCGCGGAGCTTCGAAAACGCTTTGCTGAACGCATATTACGAGGAGTGCGCCCGCTCGAAGAGCGGTTTCCTGCGCGAGTGGTCGGAGTTCGACCGCACGCTGCGCAACGTGACTGCCGCCGCCGTGGCGCGCGCGGGGTCGCGTTCCGTGGAGGGTGTTATCGTCGGCGAGGGCGATGCCGCCGACCAGTTGCGCCGTTCGTCGGCGTCGGACTTCGGTCTGCGCGGCGAGCTGCCCTATATCGATGCCGTCATAGCGGCCGTCAACGACGAGCCGAACCTGCTCGAAAAGGAGCGCAAGCTGGATATGATACGTTGGGAGCAGGCGGTTGAGCTGGCCTCGTTCGACTATTTCAACATCGACGCCGTGCTGTCGTATCTGGTGAGGATAAACATCGTGGCGCGCTGGTCGTCGCTCGATCCCAAGCGCGGTCGCGAGATGTTCGAGCGCATCATGGCCGAGTTGGACGGCAAAGATCTGGTAAATAAACAATAAAAATACTATAAATGAAAACTTTAGGACGTGTAAACGGTATCATCTCGAACATCGTGATCGTTAAAGCCGACGGCGCGGTGGGGCAGAACGAGATCTGCTATGTCTATTGCGGTGATACCCGAATGATGGCCGAGGTCATCAAGGTCGTGGGCGACGACGCCTATGTGCAGGTGTACGACAGCACGCGCGGTCTGAAAATCGGCGACAAGGTGGAGTTCATGGGCCACATGCTGGAGGCCACGCTGGCTCCGGGCCTGCTGTCGCGCAATTACGACGGTTTGCAGAACGATCTGGAGAAGATGGACGGACTGTTCATCGCGCGCGGTTCGATTACCGACCCGATCGACTTCGACAAGACTTGGGAGTTCACCCCGCTGGCCGCCGCGGGCGACAAGGTGACGGCCGCATCGTGGCTCGGCAGCGTGAAGGAGCAGTGGGTCGACCACAAGATAATGGTGCCCTTCGTCATGCAGGGCGCATATACCGTTAAGAGCGTCGCCGCGGCGGGCGAGTACAAGGTGACCGATACGATCGCCGTCGTGACCGACGCTGACGGCAACGATTACGATATCACGATGGTGCAGAAGTGGCCCGTGAAGCAGGCCGTGCGCTGCTATGCCGAGAAACCGCGCCCCTCGCGCGTGATGGAGACGGGCGTGCGCGCCATCGACACCTTCAACCCTATGGCCGAGGGCGGTACGGGTTTCATCCCGGGACCTTTCGGCGCGGGCAAGACGGTGCTTCAGCACGCTATATCGAAGCAGGCCGACGCCGACGTCATCATCATGGTGGCTTGCGGCGAGCGCGCCAACGAGGTTGTGGAGATCTTCGCCGAGTTCCCCGAGCTGGTCGATTCGCGCACGGGGCATAAGCTGATGGAGCGAACCATCATCATCTGCAACACCTCGAACATGCCCGTGGCGGCCCGCGAGGCTTCGGTTTATACGGGTATGACCATCGGCGAGTACTACCGCGCCATGGGTCTCAAGGTGCTGGTTATGGCCGACTCGACGTCGCGTTGGGCGCAGGCTTTGCGCGAGATGTCGAACCGTCTGGAGGAGCTTCCGGGTCAGGACGCTTTCCCGATGGACTTGTCGGCTATCATCTCCAACTTCTATTCGCGCGCGGGTCTGGTGAAACTCAACAACGGCAAGACGGGATCGGTTACGTTCCTCGGCACGGTGTCGCCCGCGGGCGGTAACCTCAAGGAGCCGGTTACGGAGTCGACCAAGAAATCGGCGCGTTGCTTCTATGCCCTCTCGCAGGGCCGCGCCGATTCGAAGCGTTACCCCGCGATCGATCCTCTGGATTCGTATTCGAAGTATCTGGAGTATCCCGAGGTCGTGGCGTATCTCGACGAGCATATCGGCAAGAGCTGGGTCGAGATGGTGTACGAGGGCAAGACCATCGTGCAGCGAGGCAAGGAGGCCAACGACCAGATCAACATCTTGGGCGACGACGGCGTGCCCGTCGACTACCACGAGCGTTTCTGGAAGAGCGAGCTTATCGACTATGTGATTTTGCAGCAGGACGCTTTCGACGACATCGACGCCAACTGTCCGATCGAGCGCCAGAAGATGATGTACGAAACCGTGCTCGGCATCTGCCGCCGCTCTTTCGACTTTCAGGATTTCGAGGAGTGCTCGCGATTCTTCAAGAGTCTTATAAACCTTTTCCGCCAGATGAACTATTCGGAGTGGCAGAGCGAGAAGTTCCTCGACTACAAGCGTCGTATCGAGGAGCAGGTGAACGAACAACTTTCAAAATAAGGGGCAGCTATGACAACACGAGCATTTCAGAAAGTATATACCAAGATAGACAACATAACCAAGGCCACCATCACCCTGCGCGCTTCGGGCGTGGGCAACGACGAGCTGGCCACCGTGGGCGGCAAGCTGGCTCAGGTGGTGAAGATCATGGGCGACAACGTCACCTTGCAGGTCTTCGCGGGCACCGAGGGTTTGGCGACCGATTCCGAGGTGGTATTCCACGGCGAACCTCCCAAGCTGCGCGTGTCGGACAATCTGGCGGGCCGCTTCTTCAACGCATACGGCGAACCGCTTGAGGGCGGCGAGCCTATCGAGGGCGAGGAGCGCGAGATCGGAGGACCGACGGTGAATCCTTTCCGCCGCAAGCAGCCTTCGGAGCTTATCGCGACGGGTATCGCGGGCATCGACCTCAATAACACCATCGTGTCGGGCCAGAAGATTCCCTTCTTCGCCGATCCCGACCAGCCCTACAACGCCGTGATGGCCAACGTGGCCCTGCGCGCCAAGGCCGACAAGATCATCTTGGGCGGCATGGGTCTGTCGAACGACGACTTCCTCTATTTCAAGCAGGTGTTCGAGAACGCTGGCGCTTTGGACCGCATCGTGTCGTTCGTCAACACCACCGAGAATCCTCCCGTCGAGCGACTGCTGGTGCCCGACATGGCGCTTACCGCGGCCGAGTACTTCGCCGCCGACAAGGGCGAGAAGGTGCTGGTGCTGCTTACCGATATGACGCTCTATGCCGATGCGCTGGCCATCGTGTCGAACCGTATGGACCAGATCCCGTCGAAGGACTCCATGCCCGGTTCGCTCTACTCCGATCTGGCGAAGATTTACGAGAAGGCGGTGCAGCTGCCTAACGGCGGTTCGATCACCATCATCGCCGTGACGACCCTTTCGGGCGGCGACATCACGCACGCCATCCCCGACAACACGGGTTACATCACCGAGGGACAGCTCTTCCTGCGCAACGACTCCGATACGGGCAAGGTCATCGTCGACCCGTTCCGTTCGCTGTCGCGTCTGAAGCAGCTCGTGATCGGCAAGAAGACCCGCGAGGATCATCCTCAGGTGATGAACGCCTGCGTGCGCCTCTATGCCGACGCCGCCAATGCCAAGACCAAGCTGGAGAACGGTTTCGACCTTTCGGATTACGACGAGCGCGCGTTGAAGTTCGCGCACGACTATTCGGAGAAGCTGCTCGCCATCGACGTGAACATCGATATCGATACCATGCTCGATACGGCGTGGACGCTCTTCGCCGAGTACTTCACCAAGGAGGAGGTGGCCATCAAGGCCGAGCTTATCGCTAAGTATTGGAAAGAATAACGCAATATGGCAATCAAGTTTCAATATAACAAAACTTCGCTGGGCGAACTCGGCAAGCAGCTCAAGATGCGTCAGACGGCATTGCCTACCATCAAGAGCAAGGAGTCGGCGTTGCGTTCCGAGGTGAAGAAGGCCAAGGATACGGCTCGCGACTACCGCCGTCGTCTCGACGCTTTGGCGTCGGAGTACGACTACATGGCGGCGTTGTGGGGCGAGTTCGACCCCACGCTGCTGAGCGTGGCCGATGTCGAGCTCGACACGCAGAAGATCGCGGGCGTACGCACTCCGGTGCTGCGGGACGTGAGCTTCGACGAGAAAGCTTACGATCTCTTCTCCTCGCCCGCGTGGTATGCCGACGGCATCGACCTGCTGAAACGCATGGCACGTTTGGGCATCGAGTACGAGGTTTACAACCGCAAGATGGAGCTGCTGGATTACGCGCGTCGCAAGACCACGCAGAAGGTGAACTTGTACGAGAAGGTGCAGATCCCCGGGTACGAGGATGCCATACGCAAGATCAAACGATTCATGGAGGATGAGGAGAACCTCTCGAAATCGGCACAGAAGATTGTCAAAACACGTCAACAACAGGCTGCGGAGGGGTCTATGCTATGATAGTTAAAATGTCGCGTTACGACTTTGTGCTGTTTGCGGCGCAGAGCGATGATTTTATAGCCCGCTTGCGCGAACTGGGCCTCGTGGATATCACCACGACGGGTTGGGAACCCGCCGAGCAGGATCGCCAGCTGCTGACCGATATCGATCATTACCGCAAGGCTGTCGACTATCTGCGTTCGTTCGCCGAGTCGGAGTCTATGGACGCCTCGGCGAAGCCTTACGCTTCGGGCGAGGAGGCCTATGAGGCCTATGCCGAGGCGCAGCAGCGTCGGGCATGGCTCTCGGGCGAGGCGGCGCGTCTGGAGAAGCTCTCGGACGAGCTGCGTCCGTGGGGCGAGTTTTCGGCCGACGCCCATTCGTCGCTGGCGAGCGGAGGCGTTGTGTTGCATTACTTCGTGGCGCAGACCTCCACTTTCGAAGCCTTGGAGAGCGAGTGGCGCGAGCGATACACCATCGAGGAGATCGCCCGTACGGCGTCGTCGGTATACTTCGTGGTCGTCGCCGCGACCGACGAGGATGTGACGGTCGACGCGCAGGAGATCAAGACTCCTAACAGGGATTACCGCGCCGTGGCGGCCGAAGCGGCTGAGGATCGCGCGCAGCTTGCGGCGTTGGACGCCGAGTTTTCGCGTTGCGCCGCGAGCGTCGGGGCCATCGAGGCCGAGGCTGCCGTTCTCGCGCATCGTTTGCAGAACGTGAAGATACGCGGCACGGCGACCGAGGCGGCCGACGGCGCGCTGACCGTTATGGAGGGCTGGGCCGAGAAGGATATGTCGGCCGAGGTCGACGCGCTTCTGGAGGAGTATCCCAACGTGGTGTATCTCAAGAGCGACCCCACGCCCGAGGACAACACCCCCGTGAAGCTGAAGAACAACCGCTTCGCCCGTCTGTTCGAGTTGGTGGGCAGCCTCTATGCGTTGCCGAAGTACGGCACGTTGGATCTCACGCCGTTCTTCGCTCCGTTCTATATGTTGTTCTTCGCCATCTGTCTGAACGATGCGGGTTACGGACTCATTCTGTTGCTGGCGGGACTGTTTTTGGTGAAAAAGGGCGGCGCGGCGTTGAGGCGCGCGGGCTGGCTCACGGTGGTATGCGGCGGCGCGACGGTGCTGTTCGGATTCTACACGGGCTCGTTCTTCGGATTGAGCATCCCCGAGATGCTGGGTTATCCCGACATAGCGCACTCGCCGTTCCTCGATTTCCAGCAGAAATTCTTCTCTTACGCGCTGGCTCTGGGAGTGTTCCAGATCCTGCTCGGAATGTTCATAAACATCTGCATGACCACCCATGTGTTCGGTTTCCGCTATGCGCTCGGGTCGTTGGGCTGGTTCCTGCTCATTCTGTCGTGCTGCCTCGCTTCGGGGTTGCAGATGCTCAACGAGGCGTGGACGATTCCCTTCTTCACGATGGGTTCTCCCGCGTTCCTCGCTGTGGCGGGAGTCGCGCTGGTGTTGATGCTTTTCTTCAACTCCCCGGGCAAGAACATATTCCTGAATTTCGGTTCGGGTTTGTGGAACACCTATAATAATATTACGGGTCTGTTGAGCGACGTGCTGTCGTACATCCGTCTGTTCGCCATCGGACTCTCGGGCGGCGTGCTGGCTCTGGTGTTCAACAGCCTCGCGCTGGGCATCACGGGGCTCGACGGCGATCTGTCGGCCTCGCCTTGGTGGGCCGTGGCGTTGCAGATCGCGGGAGCCTCGATCATCCTTCTCATAGGACACGGCATCAACCTGTTCATGTCCACCATCTCGTCGCTGGTGCATCCCATGCGTCTCACCTTCGTGGAGTTCTACAAGAATGCGGGCTTCGAGATGACCACGCGCGCGTTCCAACCCCTTACGGAGGCTAAAACGAATAACGAAAATTAAAATTCAATAACACAAAAAACGATTATGGAAAATTCAACAGCATTGATTTTGGCCTATGTGGGCGTTGCCCTCATGGTAGGCTTGGCAGGTATCGCTTCGGCGATCGGCACCTCTATCTGCGGTCAGGCGGCCGTGGGCGCCATGAAGAAGAACGACGGCGCTTTCGGTAGCTACATGGCTCTTTCGGCGCTCCCGGGCTCGCAGGGTCTTTACGGTTTCGTATGCTTCTTCATGGTGACGAGCATCTACAACATCATCACTCCCGAGATCACCATGTTGCAGGGCGCTGCCGTATTCGGCATCGGCGTGCTGGTGGGCATCGTGAACTTGGCCGCCGCCGTATATCAGGGCAAGGTGTGCGCCAACGGTATCGCCGCCATCGGCAACGGTCACGACGTGATGGGTAAGACGCTGATTCTGGCCGCTTATCCCGAGCTTTACGCCATCCTTACCGTTGCGGCTACGTTCCTTATCGCAAGCGCGGTGGCATAGTCCGAGATTGCGCGTTACGCAAAAACGGCTCTCCCGAAAAGGGAGAGCCGTTTCTTGATTTACCGCATCGGCGCGGTCGGTCATCGAATCGGGTTGCGTTCGATCTCGAACATTGCCAACGCGACGGCGTATTCGCGCACTTCGCTTCTCGACGCGAGCCGACAATGACGATAGTCGGCGGGCAGGCGACATCTTAACGCGAAGTCGATCAGATTGTCGGTGCACGACTCGAGCATGATGCCGTTTGCGTCGCGGTCGCCGAAGACTGCCCAAAGCGCATCGTCGTCGTCGGGACAGTCGGGATCGGTTTTGTGGAACAGATAGATTTCACCGATTTCGAATTCGATGTTTCCGAACGGCCGATCGATATCGGCCGCGGTCTCGCAACATGTGCGGACAAAGTTGTTGATTATTTTCATGAGGAATTATTTTTAGGTCGATAAAAATGTGCGGTTCTTTTAATTTTTCCGCAACGCTGAAAATAAATAGGGGCCGAATCGGACGACGTAATTCCTTATCAGGACACAATGTTTGTTAAATAGGATATTCGACCGAGCGCGAAATGCGCCGTTAGTTCCTTTCGATAGTCCGTTCGGTCGGCGCGGATGCCGCATGCGGGTTTCGGGCGGAGGAGGGCGCGGATAGGGCCCGCCGGTTAAATGGACGTTAAAAAACGCGCGATTGCGATTTTTATCGTATATTTGTTTCCAAATACTCATTCGTTATGAAAAGTTTTATGGCAGCTCTCGTCGGCGCGGCAGTCGTGGTGTCGTGCGCATCGCGTTCGAATAACGCGGAGAGCGGGGTGCGTCGCGCGCCCGCGGCGGAGCCCGTGCGTTACGGCTATAACGTCAAGGCCGTTTATCCGCACCTCAAATCGAGCTATACGCAGGGTTTGCAATTTGCCGACGGCGTGCTGTGGGAAGGCACGGGCGAGTGGGGCGAATCGGTGCTGCAACGCGTCGACCTCGAGAGCGGCGAGGCCGAAGTTCTGGTCCGCCTGCCGCGCAACGAGTTCGGCGAGGGTATCACGGTGCTCGGCGACAATATATATCAATTGACGTGGACCAACAACACGGCGCACATCTATGATCTTAACGGCAAGTTGCTCAAAAACGTCCGTTACCCGGGCGAGGGCTGGGGCCTGACGAGCGACGGCGAGCGGCTTTACATGTCCAACGGCTCGTCGCAGATATATCGGATCGCGCCCGACACCTTCAAGCGCGAGGGTAGTTTCACCGTCACGCTTCGCGGCGAGCCCGTGCAGTATCTCAATGAGCTGGAGTGGATCGACGGCCGTATCTGGGCCAATGTCTACACCACCGATTACGTGGTTATCATCAACCCCGAATCGGGCGTCGTGGAGGGAATCGTGAATTTCTCGGGCTTGCTGAGGGCCGAGGATATGGATACGGATACCGACGTGTTGAACGGAATCGCATACGACGCCTCGACGGGACGCATATTCGTCACGGGCAAGCGGTGGAGCAAACTTTTCGAAGTGGAGTTGGTAAAACAATGAATATGACCTTTTTCGGACAGATCGGCCGACGCATCGCGGTCTTGGACGGCGCGATGGGAACCCGACTCATGGAGCGGGGCGCCTCGGGGTGCCTCGAAGCGTTGTGCCTGACCGACCCCGCGGCTGTCGCCTCGGTGCACGAGGAGTATCTGGAGGCGGGCGCCGACATCGTTACCACCGACACAATGTGTGCCGACGCGTTGTGTCTGGAGCGATACGGATTAGAGGACCGTTCTTACGAGATCGCGCGTGCAGGTGCCGAGATAGCCCGCGCGGCCGCCTCGAAATATTCGTCGGAGGAGCGTCCGCGCTTCGTGGCGGGCTCGGTGGGGCCCACGACCCGCAACCTGTCGCTCGCGACCGACATCGGCCCCGAACGGCTGGCCGAGGTGTATTCCGATGTGATCCGCGGCCTGCTGGACGGGGGCGCGGATATCATCCTCGTCGAGACGGCTATGGATGCTGCGAACGTGAAGGTGGCGGTGGAGGAGTGCCGCAAGCTCGACAAGAGTATTCCTGTCGTCGTGTCGGCGGTTCTGTCGCGCATCGCGGGGCGCGTTGCGAGCGGCGCGCCGATAGCGACGTTTTGGGGCGATCTGCCCGCGGAGGATATCGATGCGGTGGGATTCAATTGCTCGAACGACCCGAAGGCCATGGAGGCCTCGATCGCGGAGCTGGCGTCGCTCTGCTCCAAACCGACGATAGCCTATCCCGCGGCGGGAGATCCGCCGTTGTCGCCGCACCGTTTCGCCAAGGATATGGAGCGGTTGTGCCGCTCGGGCACGGTGAATATCGTCGGCGGATGCTGCGGCATCACGCCGTCGCATATCGCGCAACTGGCCAAGGCGGCGGGGCGTTGCCGTCCGCGCAAGGCGGAGATCGTGAAACGAAGTGTAACCGAGTAGTTGTCATAAGTCATGGATATAAAGGATTTTCGCCGCGAACTGCATCGCAGGGCCGAACTTTCGTTCGAGGAGCATGCGACGGCGGCTTTCATCGCCGAGCGTTTGTCGGAGGCGGGCATCGAATTTCGACCGATAGCCTCCACGGGGTTGCTGGCCCGCATCGAGGGGCGGCGCGGAAACAATAAACGTTGCGTGGTGCTTCGCGCCGATATCGACGCGCTGCCGATCGCGGAGCTTACGGGCGTGGAGTGGGCGTCGGGCAACGCCAGCGTTATGCACGCCTGCGGTCACGACTGCCATGCGGCCGTGTTGTACGGCGTGTTGAAGCGTTTGCAGGCCGATCCCGATTTCGAGGGTACGGTTTTGGGACTGTTCCAGCCCGGCGAGGAGTGCGCCCCGGGCGGGGCGTCGCTGGTGCTGGCCGAGAAGCCTTTCGACTCATACGACGTCGAGGCGGTGATCGGCGAGCATGTCGACGCCGATCTGGAGGTGGGCGAGATAGGGTTCTGCCCGGGCAAGTTCATGGCCTCGGCCGACGAACTCTATTTCACGGTGAAGGGCGTGGGCGGCCATGCGGCCATGCGCAGCCGCATAAAGGATTCGGTGGTGGCCGTGGCCGACCTTATAATGCGCCTCAATACGCTCAACAGCGACGTGTGCGTCGTGTCGGTGGGCAGGGTGACGGCTGACGGCGCGACCAACGTCATCCCCGAGCGCACGTCGTGCGCGGGCACCATGCGCACGTTCAACGAGAACCTTCGCGCCCGCGTGAAAGAGATGATAGCGCACATGGCCGAGGAGATCGAATACAAATACGACGTGGAGGTCGAGGCGGACATACGCCACGGCTATCCGTGCGTGGAGAACGATCCCCGACTTACGTACGAGGCCATGCTGCTGGCCGACAGCTGCGGCTTCAAGGTGCGCGATCTGGATATGCGCACCACGGCCGAGGATTTCGGCTTTTACACTCACGCGTACCCGTCGCTCTTCTATCGTTTGGGCGTGGGACGCGCTTCGGGACGTTCGCACACGGCGACGTTCCTGCCCGACGAACGGGCTTTGGAGATAGGCGAGGAGTTTATGTATCGCCTGACACTTAATGTATTGAACAGATGAAACAAGGAAAGAAAAGAGATTCGCGACGCAAGGCGGCCGCAGATGTCGATATGTCGACCCGCGACCGCGCGACGTTCGTGGTAAATATGTTCAGGGAGTTTCCCGAAAAGGCGTTCGCGCTCAAACAGCTGGTCGCCGCCACGGGCGACAATTCGCGCGAGGCGCGTTACGCCGTGCGCGAGATAGCCGACAAACTGGTCGAGGAGGGCGTTGCCGACCGCTGCGGTCGCGACAAATACCGTCTCGCGGTGGCTCAGTTGCCGCGTTACGAAGGCGTGGTCGACATGGTATCCTCGGGCGCCGCATACGTGCGCGTCGAGGAGCTCGAAAAAGATATATTCGTTAATCCGCGCAATACCAATTACGCGCTGGACGGCGACCGCGTCGAGGTGGCTTTGCAACGTAAGGCCCATCGCGCGGGCGATAATCCCGAGGGCGTGATTACGGCCGTGCTGGAGCGGAGCGGAAAACGTTACGTCGGCGTTGCCGAAGTTACGAGATCTGCCATCTTCGTGCATCCCGACTCGCGCAAGCTGCCGATGGATATCTACTTCTCGCGCCGCGAAGGGATGAAGGTGAACGACGGCGACAAAGTGGTGTTCCGCATCGACGAGTGGCGCGAGGGCGACAAGAGTCCGCGCGGCGTGCTGCTCGACGTGCTGGGCCGCACGGGCGACAACGACACCGAGATGCACGCCATTCTGGCCGAATACGATCTGCCCTATATCTTCGCCGAGGAGGTGGAGGGAGCCGCCGAGGCGATCGACAGCCGCATCACCGAGGCCGATTACGCCGAGCGTCGCGATTTCCGCGACGTGACCACCTTCACGGTCGATCCCGCCGACGCCAAGGATTTCGACGACGCGCTTTCGATCCGCGAGGTGGAGAAGGGCGTGTGGGAGATCGGCGTGCACATCGCCGACGTGACGCATTACGTACGTCCCGAGACGGTGCTCGACTGCGAGGCTCGCGACCGAGGCACTTCGGTGTATTTGGTCGACCGCACGGTGCCCATGTTGCCCGAGCGTCTGTCGAACGAGCTGTGTTCGCTGCGCCCTAACGAGGAGAGTCTCTGTTTCTCGGCCGTGTTCCGACTGAACGAGGAGGGCGACGTGCTCGACGAGTGGTTCGGCCGCACGGTGATCTACTCCGACCGCCGATTCACTTACGCCGAGGCGCAGGCGCGCATCGAGACCGGTGCGGGCGACTTCGCGGACGAGATATGCGTGTTGAACAATCTGGCGCAGACCATGCGTCGCCGCCGATTCAAGAACGGCGCCGTCAGCTTCGACCGCGAGGAGTTCAAGTTCATCCTCGACGAGAACGGAAAGCCGTTGGGCGTATATACCAAGGAGCAGAAGGAGTCGAACCAAATGATCGAGGAGTTCATGTTGCTGGCCAACCGCCGTGTGGCCGAGTTCTGTTCGAGCAAAGTCGTAGGCGGACGAAAGACGCCCCGCACGATGATCTACCGCGTGCACGACGAGCCGAATGACGAGAAGCTGACCCGTTTCCGCGAGTTCGTGTTGCGTTTCGGATATCGATTCAGCGCATCGAAAGGGCGTGCGGTGGCCAAGGGCATCAACAAGCTGATGGCCGAGGTCAAGGGGCGTCCCGAGGCGAACGCCATATCGACGCTGGCGGTGCGCAGCATGTCGAAAGCGTTCTACACCACCGACAACATAGGCCATTACGGTCTGGCGTTCAAATATTACACCCATTTCACCTCGCCCATCCGCCGCTATCCCGACATGATGGTGCACCGTCTGCTGGCGCATTACTTGGCAGGCGGCAAGTCGTCGGACAAGAGGGCGTTGGAGGCGCAATGCGTATACGCTTCCGAGCGCGAAGTCGTGGCGTCGGACGCCGAGCGCGCCTCGATCAAGTATAAGATGGTGGAGTTCATGAAAGACAAGATCGGCGAGATGTACAAGGGTCACGTGTCGGGCATGAGCGAGTGGGGCATCTATGTGGAGCTCAACGACACGCACATCGAGGGCATGGCGTTCCTGCGCGATATCGAGGGCGACTATTATTCGTTCGACGAGGCGCGTTTCGAGGTCGTGGGCCGCAATACGGGCCGACGCCTCACGCTCGGCGACGAGGTGTGGATCCGCGTCAAGGGCGCCGACTTGCGCCGCCGTACGCTCGATTTCGAGTTGATAGTGCCCAAGCGTAAGAAGTGATGGAGGCTCTGGAGATATTCGCCAAGGCGCGCGACCGCGCCATGTTGTCGCGCGAGGAGGCGTATTGGCTGTGGGAGCGGGCCGATTTGGCCGAGCTGGCTGCCGTGGCCGACGAGGTGCGCCGCGACGCGGTGCCCGATCCGAACGTGGTGACGTGGCAGATCGACCGCAACGTGAACATCACCAACGTGTGTATCTCGGGGTGCAAGTTCTGCAATTTCCATTGCAAGCCTCACGAGACGGAGCGCGCGTTCATCACCACCGTCGACGAGTACCGCGCCAAGATCGACCGCATGCTGGAGCTCGGCGGCGACCAGCTGTTGTTGCAGGGCGGGCTGCATCCTAAACTCGGCATAGAGTTTTACGAGGATCTCTTTTCGACCTTGAAGCAGCTCTATCCCTCGGTGCGCCTGCATGCGTTGGGAGCGCCCGAGGTGTCGCACATAGCTCGCGTGAGCGGACTTACGACCCGCCGCGCGCTGGAGCGTCTGGTGGCTGCGGGACTCGACTCGCTCCCGGGGGCGGGGGCCGAGATCCTCGACGACGAGGTTCGCCGCGCCATATCGCCCGCCAAGCCGAGCGCGGCCGAGTGGATAGAAGTGATGCACGAGGCTCATTTGATGAATCTGCCCACCTCGGCGACGATGATGTACGGCCATGTGGAGTCGCCGCGGCAGAGGATCGACCACCTGCTTGCCGTGCGCGACTTGCAGGCTCGTTGTCCGCAGGGCAATTACGGATTCATAGCCTTTATTCCGTGGATATTCCGTTCGCAGGGCACGCGCCTCGAACGCGAAGGCGTCGTTTCGCGCTTCTCGCCGATGGAGTATGCGCGCATTATCGCGGTGAGCCGTCTGGTGCTGTGCAACATCCGCAACATACAGGCTTCGTGGCTTACCGTGGGCAAGGCGACGGCGCAAGTGGCTCTGCACGGCGGCGCCAACGACATGGGCTCGATCATGATCGAGGAGAATGTGGTGTCGAGCGCGGGCGCGCACAACAGTTTCGACGCCGCGGGCATTCGGCAGGCCATTCGCGAGGCGGGTTTCACGCCTCGTCTGCGCGACCAGCTCTACCGTCTGCGCGACGATTCGGTCGCCGTCGCGGAATAAAAAGTCGCGCGGAATCCGATTAATTAATTAAAATTAATTACCTTTGCACTCCGAAATGCGAATATACGCTGAGAAATAAAACAATATATAATTATGGAGATTACAAGAGAACAACGTGAGCAGGGCACCTCGTTATTGAAGGTTGTCGTAAGCGAAAAGGATTATGGTGAGGCCGTGGACAAGATGCTGCGCGAGTACAAGCGCAAGGCCAACATCCCCGGATTCCGTCCCGGCATGGTGCCTATGGGCGTGGTTCGCAAGATGTACGGCAAGGGCGCCGTGGCCGAGCAGTCGTACCGCACGGCTTCGAACGCCGTGTTCGAGTATTTGCAGAAGGAGGGCATCGACTATGTGGGCGACGTGATTCCTTCCGACGAGCAGGGCGACTTCGATTTCGACAACAACACCGAGCACGAGTTCCTTTTCGAGATCGGCGAGGCTCCCGAGGTGAAGTTGGATCTTTCGGATAAGGATAAACTGACATATAACAAGATCGCCGTCGACGCGAAGATGCACGATGCCTACAAGGACAACTACCTGCGTCGTTACGGCCGTCTGGTCGACGTCGACGAGGTGAAGAACGACGAGGCTCTGACGGTGGTTCTCGACAACGGCGACATCCGCATCGAGGATGCCTATGTGGGCCTTATCTCGATGAGCGACGAGGAGCGCAAGCCCTTCATCGGCAAGAAGACGGGCGAGAAGATGGACGTGAACGTCAACGAGCTCTACAAGACCGCTTCGCAGCGCGCCGCCATCCTTCAGGTCAAGGAGGACGAGCTGGAGGGCATCAACCCGCAGTTCACGATGGAGATCAAGCAGATCCGTCAGTTCGCCAACCCCGAGTTGAACGAGGAGTTCTTCAAGATGGCGTTCCCCGCGGGCAACGTCGCGAGCGAGGCCGATTTGGATTCGTTCGTCGACGCCGAGATCGAGAAGGAGCTGGGCCGCGAGTCGGACTATCTGTTCACGATCAACGTTCGCGATTTCCTCATGGAGAAGGCCGCTTTGCAGATGCCCGCCGAGTTCCTGAAGCGTTGGCTGTACGTTATCAACGAGGGTAAGTTCACCAAGGAGGATATCGAGAAGGATTTCGACGGATTCGTCAAGATGTTCACTTGGAACTACATACAGAAGCATATCATCAAGGAGGCCGATCTTGGCGTCAGCGCCGAGGAGGCCGAGGCCGAAGCCAAGGAGTTCGCCAAGGCGCAGTTCGCCCAGTACGGCATGCCGTCGGCTCCCGACGAGATGGTTGCGGGCTTCTCGAAGCAGATTCTCGAGAACAAGGAGCAGGCTCAGAAGATTTACGAGAAACTCTACGAACTGAAGGTCGTGGATTACGTGAAGTCGAAGGTTTCGGTAGACGTCAATTCGGTTTCGTCGGATGAGTTTGCCAAATTGGCGCAAGCGAACTAATATTCGTTAAAATATTCTGCGAGTTGGACTCTGGGCGTAATGTTTGCAGAGTCCAATTTTTGATATGACGGACCCCGTTCGAATCGTATTATCCAACGGATAATGTTATCGTCGGAGGTCGGAGGCGCGAATCGCCGACGACAGCGCCGCGAGGCGGTGCGGCGAAACGGGCAAGATATTGTAACAAGAGAATTAGAAAGAATAGTTATGAGCGAATTTGAAAAATATGCGCGCGGCCACTGCGGCATAAGCAGTCTTCGGTTGCACGACTTTCAGTCGGTGCAGGCCTCTTACATCTCACCGACCATCATCGAGGAGCGTCAGTTGAACGTCGCCACGATGGATGTCTTCTCGCGTCTGATGATGGATCGCATCATATTTCTCGGTGCGCCCATATACGACGATGCGGCTAATATAATTCAGGCGCAGTTGCTCTTTCTGGAGTCGGCGGATCCCGCCAAGGATATCCAGATATACATCAACTCCCCGGGCGGTTCGGTTTCGGCGGGTTTGGGCATATACGACACCATGCAGCTCATTTCGAGCGATGTGGCTACCATTTGTACGGGTCTGGCCGCCTCGATGGGCGCCGTGCTGCTCACGGCGGGCGCCAAGGGCAAGCGTTCGGCTCTGCCGCACTCGCGCGTGATGATCCACCAGCCGCTGGGCGGCGCGCAGGGACAGGCTTCCGACATCGAGATCACGGCGCGCGAGATCATCAAGACCAAACGCGAGCTGTACGAGATCCTCGCCAACCACTCGGGCGTGGATATCGTCAAGATCGAGCAGGATGCCGATCGCGATTACTGGATGTCGGCCGCCGAGGCCAAGGATTACGGCCTTATCGACGACGTGCTGACGAAGCGCACCAATAATATCGGATAATTTATGGCACAGAAAGGATATAAGGGATCGGGTCACGGCGGCGACGACTGCTGCTCGTTCTGCGGCGCGAAGCGCAGCGATGTCGCGCTCATGTTCCGCGGCGAGGATGGTTCGAACATCTGCAACAGTTGCGTCGAGCGCGGCTACAACATGTTGATCGAGAGCGATCTGATCGACGGCGCGGGCCGTCGGGGCAAGAACGCCAAATTCACCGTTCCCGAACTGCGCAAGCCGCAGGAGATCAAAGCCGTTCTCGACGAGTACGTGATAGGGCAGGACGACGCCAAGCGTTACATGTCGGTGGCGGTCTACAACCACTATAAGCGCATTATGAGCAAGTCGGGCAATCCACGTCCCGACGACGAGGTGGAGATCGACAAGTCGAACATCGTGCTGGTGGGTCCGACGGGTACGGGCAAGACGCTCATGGCCCGCACCATCGCGCGAGTGCTCAACGTGCCTTTCACCATCGTCGACGCTACGGTTCTCACCGAGGCGGGCTATGTGGGCGAGGACGTGGAGAGCATCCTCACGCGTCTGTTGCAGGTGGCCGACTACAATGTCGAGGCTGCCGAGCGCGGCATAGTCTTCATCGACGAGATCGATAAGATCGCCCGCAAGAGCGACAACCCGAGCATCACGCGCGACGTGTCGGGCGAAGGCGTGCAGCAGGCCCTGCTGAAGATTCTGGAGGGCACCGTGGTGAACGTTCCGCCGCAGGGCGGGCGCAAGCATCCCGATCAGAAGTTCATTCAGGTAAATACGAAAGATATACTCTTCATTTGCGGCGGCGCGTTCGACGGCATCGAGAAGAAGATCGCCAAGCGACTGAACACCCGCGCCATAGGCTTCGGCGTGCAGAGCGCGTCGACGGTCGATCGCAACAATCTGATGAAATATATCATGCCGCAGGACCTCAAATCGTTCGGTTTGATCCCCGAGCTGGTGGGCCGACTGCCCGTGCTCACCTACATGCAGCCGCTCACGCGCGAGGCTCTGCGTTCGATATTGACGCAGCCCAAGAACGCCATCGTTAAGCAGTACGAGAGGCTTCTGGCTATGGACGGCGTCGAGTTGCGTTTCGACGACGACGTGCTGGACTACATCGTGGGCAAGGCCGACGAGTATAAGTTGGGCGCGCGCGGCCTGAGGTCGATTTGCGAGGCCATAATGATCGACGCCATGTACGACGTGCCCTCGTCGGGCGAGACGTCGTTCACCGTAACGCTCCCCTATGCGAAAAAGAGAATCGAGGGGGCGAATTTTTTGGAGCTGAAGCAGGTCGGTTAAGTTTTTTTGTATTACATTTGTATACGCGATCGAGTGTGCGGATGCCACGTATCCGCATTCCGATCGCCGAAACCTCCGAAATACGGCTTTTGTAGCAGGAATTGAATAAAATATAAATATGTTTGCTAACTCGAAACTTGATAAGGCGGCCGACAATATCCGCATCCTGACCGCCGCGATGGTCGAAAAGGCCAAGTCGGGACACCCGGGCGGAGCTATGGGCGGCGCCGATTTCATTAATCTGCTTTATACGGAGTTTCTGCGTTATGATCCGGAGAATCCTTCGTATCCGTTCCGCGACAGATTTTTCCTCGACCCGGGCCACATGTCGCCGATGCTCTATTCGGTGCTGATGTTGTCGGGCTTCTATTCGATGGACGATCTCAAGTCGTTCCGTCAGTGGGGCAGCATTACCCCGGGCCACCCCGAGGCCGATGCGGCGCACGGCGTGGAGAATACTTCGGGACCTCTGGGGCAGGGACACGCGATGGCTGTGGGCGCCGCGATAGCGGAGCGTTTCATGGCGGCGCGTTTCGGCGAGTGGATGGCTCACAAGATATACACTTTCATCTCGGACGGCGCCGTGCAGGAGGAGATCTCGCAGGGCGCGGGCCGCATAGCGGGCCATTTGGGTCTTGCGAACCTCATAATGTATTACGATGCCAACAACGTGCAGCTCTCGACCAAGGTCGACGAGATCGACGGCGAGGATGTGGCTGCAAAGTACCGCGCTTGGGGTTGGCACGTGATCGAGGCTGACGGCCACGATGTCGAGGCTCTGCGCGCCGCGCTCGCCGCTGCCAATGCCGAGACGGAGCGTCCCACGCTCATCATCGGCCGTTCGATAATGGCCAAGGGCGCGATGGGCGCCGACGGCGAGAGTTTCGAGGGCAAGGTGTCGACCCACGGACAGCCCTTGTCGGGCGCGGGCGCCGATCTGGCCGCCACGGTGCGCAATCTGGGCGGTGACGCGGAGGAGCCGTTCGCGCTGTTCGGCGAGACGCGCGAGATTTACGAGGCGCGCCGCAACGAGTTGAAGCAGTGGGCCGCGCAGCGCAAGCAGACGGAGACCGAGTGGCGCGCCGCCAATCGCGATCTGTCGCGCAAGTTGAACCGTTTCCTTTCGGGCGAGATCCCCGAGATCGATTACAACAAGATAGAGATAAAACCCGATACGGCTACCCGCGTGGCGTCGGCGACGATGCTGGGCGTATATGCCGAGAAGATCGAGAACATGATCGTGGCTTCGGCCGATCTGAGCAATTCCGACAAGACCGACGGTTTCCTGAAGAAGACCAAGGCCTTTACGAAGGGCGACTTCACGGGCCAGTTCTTTCAGGCGGGCGTGGCCGAGCTTACGATGGCGTGCGTCATGAACGGCATGGCGTTGCACGGCGGCGTGATTCCCGCGTGCGGAACGTTCTTCGTATTCTCCGACTATATGAAACCCGCGATCCGCATGTCGGCGTTGATGCGCCTGCATGTCATCTATATCTGGACGCACGATTCGTTCCGCGTGGGCGAGGACGGTCCAACCCACCAGCCTATCGAGCAGGAGGCGCAGATCAGATTGATGGAGCACGTGCGCAACCACAGCGGCGAGCGTTCGATGGTGGTGCTTCGCCCCGCCGACGCCGAGGAGACCGCCGTGGCATGGCGTTATGCCCTTTCGGAGCAGCGTCCCGTGGCTCTGGTGCTTTCGCGCCAGAACATAAAGAACCTGCCCGCGCTCAATTGCAGCCGCCGCGAGGAGGCCAAGCAGGCGGTGAAGGGCGCATATATCGTGATGGACTCGGCCAAGGCTCAGGTGGTGATGCTGGCTTCGGGTTCGGAGGTCGCCACGCTGGTGGAGGGCGCCGAGCTGTTGCAGCGCGAGGGCATTCCCGTGCGCGTGGTGAGCGTGCCGAGCGAGGGACTGTTCCGCGACCAGCCCAAATCGTATCAGGACAGCGTGCTGCCGCGCGATGTGCCGCGTTACGGCATGACTTCGGGTCTGTCGCTGAACCTTCGCGGTTTGGTGGGCGAGAACGGACGCATACACGGTTGCGACCACTTCGGATACTCGGCTCCTTACAAGGTGCTCGACGAGAAGTTCGGCTATAACGGACTCACGGTGTTCGAGGAGGTGAAAGCCATGATAAAAGGATAGATCGATCGGGCGGACACCAAACTCCGCCCGATTGCATTATTATACCCTGACTTAATGAAGAACAAGATCAGACTTCACGACAAGACTTTCCGCGTGATGATCCCCGCCGAGCAGATAGATGCCGCGGTGGAGCGTGTGGCCGAGAGGCTTAACGAACGTTACGCGGGCCGCACGCCCGTGTTTTTGGGGGTGTTGAGCGGATCGTTCCTCTTTATGAGCGATTTGGTGCGCAAGACTACTTTCGACAGCCGGTTGGCGTTCGTGAAAATTTCCTCGTACGAGGGTACCGAGTCGACGGGCGAGGTGAAACAGCAGTTCGGCGTCGACTTCGATATCGAGGGGCGCGACATAATAATAGTGGAGGATATAGTGGAGACGGGGCACAGCATGAATTATTTGCTTGACCATCTGCGGGCGAAGTGTCCCGCGAGCATAGCCATCTGCACGCTGTTTTTCAAGCCCGACAAGTTTCTGTACGAGTATCCGATCGATTACACGGCGTTGTCGATCGGCAATGAGTTCATAGTGGGCTATGGTCTCGACTATAACCAGTTGGGCCGCAATTTGAAGGATATTTATGTCATCGACGAATAACGATATGCTCGACGGCGGCCGTCGCCTGCCTTTGGTGGAGGATTTCTACACCGTTCAGGGCGAGGGTTATCACACGGGCAAACCCGCCTACTTCATCCGATTGGGCGGTTGCGACGTGGGATGCCGTTGGTGCGATGCCAAATATACGTGGAATCCGCGGGTGTTTCCTCCCGTGGATATCGAGGTCGTGGTGTCGCGCGCCAAGGCATGCGCCGCGCAGGCTATCGTCATCACGGGCGGCGAACCGTTGCTCTATCCGCTGGGACCTCTCACGGCGGCGTTGCGGAGCGAGGGGTTGGAGATCTTCCTCGAAACGTCGGGCACGCATCCGTTCAGCGGCGATTTCGATTGGGTGTGTCTGTCGCCCAAGCGTCAGCAACCCCCTCTGGACGAGGCGTTCGGACGTGCGCACGAGTTGAAGGTAATCATCCAAAACGCGGAGGATTTCGAGTGGGCCGAGCGCAATGCGGCGCGCGTGGGGCGTTATTGCCGCCTCTATCTGCAACCCGAGTGGAGCGTTTACGAGCAGGTAATGCCCCTTATCGTGGAGTACGCCAAGGCGAACCCGAAGTGGTGCATATCGGTGCAGACGCATAAGTTCATGCACATCCCGTAACCGACGCCGAGGATTATGTAATACAACGATCGTTCGAGATGAACATAGACGGTAACATAAGCAAGAAAATCTGGTTCGGCGTCACGGCCGTGATCTTCGTCTATACGGCGATACTCACCGTGCGCAATCTTATTACCGTCATAAAGGTCGAACATCGTATCGGGCGCTTGGATGACCAGCGCGACCACTTCCGCGCCCGTATCGAGGAGGACAGCACGATGTTGCGACGTCTCGATTACGACGAGTATCTGGAGCAGTACGCTCGCGAGAAATTCCACATGCAACGCCCCAACGAGTATATCTATATCATGGAGGATTGACGCCGTCGGCTTTGAACGTCGGCTGTGGTCTCTCCGCGGTTTTCCGAGTGAAAGCAAATACGTCATACCACCGAACGCAGTGAGGATTGGCATCCCTAAACAAAAAAAATGTTTTCCACCTTTTGTCACTCAAAAGGTGGAGTCAAAATGTGCCGCGGTGAAACGATTTCGGGAACAGTCTTGCGACTTCGCTAAATCGGATGCTTCGCACTTTTGAAGCAATCAAAAGGTCTCCGATTTTAACGCTCCGTCGCTTCGTCTGCTCTTTGTCCGAAATCGTTTCTGCCGCGGGTTTTGCTGACGTGTGTGGATTATTTCGGTTATTCGATCCCGTAACCCCGAATCCGTAAATTTCCTGAATATTTCCTATGTCGGATTATTATCGCGTACTCTGCGATTATAAAAATATTAATAATGATTTCCCTCTATTCCGTTCGTGATCGAACGGAATTTTTTTTGTCTCCTCGCATCGATCCGCCGTGACGTTTCGAGAGGTGGATACGGCCGTTCCGACGAGAAAATCACGCCCCTCGCGCGGCGTCGGGACTCGACGAATGCACGTGTAAAAATTTAAAAATGCCTAAAAATATGTCATTTTTTTCTTGGAGGGGGGGGGATTTTTTATATATCTTTGTAATGCGATCGACTCTTGAGGGACTGTGGAGATCGCGTGTGCAACCGAAGTTCGCGGCGTCGAGTCATCCGCCGCGATCGAGAGTACAACCTAATTTTATTAACTTAAATTTATCTTTATGAAAAACTGTTTGCTATTTTTAGTGAGCATGCTCATGGTCGTAGGCGGATTGTTCGCCCCCGATGCTGCGGCTCAAGGCGGTAGGGTGACAGGTAAGGTCAGGGATGCGCAGGGCAATCCTCTGGCAGGAGTCTCGGTGACCGTTAAGAACACCCTTAAGGGCACCAACACCGACGCCGAAGGCAACTATGCTTTGGCGGCCGCTTCGAACGACGTGCTGGTGTTCGAGTTCATCGGTTACGAAAGCGCCGAAGCGACTGTCGGCAGCAGAACGGTCGTCGACGTGACGCTGAAGGAGAGCGTGACCGAGATGGATCAGGTCGTGGTCGTGGGTTACGGTACGATGGAGAAGAAGATGGTCACCTCGGCCATTTCGTCGGTTTCGGGCGGCGAGCTCATGCCCGGCTCGGGCGACGCCAGCGTGGCGAACGCCCTGCGCGGCAAGGTGGGCAACCTCACCATTTCGGGCACCGACTCGCCCAACTCGGGCAACTCGTTGCAGTTGCGCGGTATGGCGTCGGTGAACGCGGGTCAGGGTCCGTTGGTGGTTATCGACGGCATGCCGGGCGGCGATATCCGTTCGGTGCTTCCCGAGGATATACAGTCTATCGACGTGCTGAAGGATGCTTCGGCGGGCGCCATTTACGGTTCGCGCGCGGCGGGCGGCGTGATCCTCATCACCACCAAGAACGCCAATCGCATGGAGGACGGTTCGTTGCAGCTCATGTATACGGGCGAGTTCGCTCACAAGACCGTGATGAAGCGTCCCGACATACTCTCTGCCGAGGAGTATCTGACTCTTCGTGCCGACGAAGGAGCCACCGATTACGGTTCGGACTTCGACTGGTACGATGCCATGCTCAACAAGAATAACTTCTCGCACAAGCACACGGTGAATTTGCAGGCCAACGGCAAGAAGGCCTCGATCTACACCACGTTCCAGTACAATGACAACGAGGGTATCGCGATGAACGACTCGCGTACCGACATTTCGGGCCGCATGAACGCCACGTTCCATGCGCTGAACGGCTGGCTGGACGTCACCACCAAGGCGGGTTACCGTCAGGCGAAGCGCGACAACCGCGCTCCCGACTTCGCGCAGGCCATCCGTAACAACCCGACCCGTTCGGCTTACGATCCCGACAGCGAGACGGGTTACAACGTGTGGTTGAACGAGACTCTGGAGTACAACACCATCGCCGACTCGAACCTTCGCGATTACGAGGGTCTCGACAAGTGGTTCATGCCCGAGGTGAGCTTCAAGCTCAATATCCTGCCTGTTCAGGGTCTGACTTTCAACCAGACTTTGGGTTACGAGCTGCGCCAGTGGGAGGAGCACACCTACACTTATAAGACGAGCCGCGGCGAGATCGAGAACGCTCGCAAGGGTACGGCTTACCTCGGCTTCTCGAAGACCGAAAACATCAACGCCGAGGGTTACGGAAGCTACATCCGCTCGTGGGACAAGCATAACCTGAACGCCATGGTCGGATACTCTTATTACGAGGGCAACGGCGAGAGCTTCAACATGACCAACTACGACTTCTCGGTCGAGGGCGTGAAGTACTGGGACATCGGCACGGGCACCTATCTCAAGAAGGGCCTCGCGTCGATGGGTTCGAGCAAGAACGTCACCACCAAACTCTTCTCTTACTTCGGCCGTGTGAATTACGATTACGACAACCGCTATCTGCTCAGCGCCTCGCTGCGCCGCGAGTCGTCGTCGAAGTTCATGAAAAACAACCGCTGGGGTACCTTCTGGTCGGTATCGGGCGGTTGGCGTATCTCCGACGAGAAGTTCATGGAGAACGCCTCGTGGGTGAGCGACCTCAAGATCCGCGCCGCATACGGCGTGACGGGCAACTCGAGCTTCTCGACCTCGTACGGCGCGTTGGCCTATGGTTCGGACGGCTATTTCATGATGCCCAACACGGGTAACTACAACATCGTTTACGGTCCCTCGATCAACCTCAACGAGGATCTGAAGTGGGAGGAGCAGCACGGTTGGAACATCGGTATCGACTACTCGTTCTTCGACGACCGTCTTTACGGTAAGTTCGACTGGTACAACCGCAAGGTGGTCGACATGCTCTACTCGGTGAAGGTTCCTCAGCCTCCCTATCCCAACACCGACATGATGAAGAACATCGGTTCTATGACCAATCGCGGCTGGGAGTTCGAGATCGGCGCCGACATCGTTCGCAGCAAGGATTGGAGCTACACCACCAACATTATCCTGAGCCACGACAAGACCAAGATCACCACCCTCTACGGCGATTCGACCTTCTTCGAGGATAGCGGATTCCCCGCCCCGGGCTCGCCGGGTAACGCCAAGCGCGTCGAGGAGGGCACCACCATCGGTCAGTTCTACCTCCTCAAGGGCGCGGGCATCGACACCGAGACGGGCGATTTCCTCGTCTACAACAAGGACGGCGAGATCATCCAGTCGAAGAACTCGACCTCGGCCGACAAGCAGTATACGGGCAACTTCGTTCCCAAGGTGATCGCGTCGTGGAACCACCGCGTGAAGTTCCGCAACTGGGATCTGGGCGTCGACATTCGCAGCTGGATCGACTTCGACGTGTACAACACTCTGGACATGTACTTCGGTCTGACCAATCAGGGCGGCATCAACCTGCTCAAGAGCGCTTACGGCCGAAACAAGGATATCAAGGTCGAGAAGAAACTCTGCGACTATTTCCTCGAGGACGGCACCTTCGTGAAGATCGACGCCATCAACCTCGGTTACACGCTGCCTCTGTCGGGCAAGACCAACAGCTTCATAAAGAGCCTGCGCGTGTATGCCAACATCAACAACCTGTGCACCATAACGGGCTACAAGGGAATGGATCCCGAGGTTAACATAAACGGTATCGGCGGCGGTATCGAGTGGTGGAATACGGGCTTCTATCCCCGCACCCGCACTTATATATTCGGTGTTCAACTTACATTCTAAACTGAGACAATATTATGAAAGCTATAAAAAACATATTACGCGTATCGTTGCTCTCGGCCGTGGCCTTCGCAGCCGCGACGGGATGTAACACCGACCCCGAATACTATTCGCAGGTCGTGCCCGAGACTTTCTTTACGTCGAAGGATGCTGTGTGGCAGCGTTACTGCCGTCCCATCACCCACTGGAAGTGGCACAAGGCTTCGGACCGTCACCGTTTCGATGTGATGGAGCTGGGAACCGACGAGATCTGTATCCCGACCCGCAACGGCGACTGGTACAACGGCGGCACTCACCAGAACGAGCACTATCATGTGTTCCCTTCGTCGGAGGGCGTGTTCTACAGCAACTTCTACGGCGTGGGCATGGGCGTCGCGCTGGCATGGGACGCGATAGAGGACATCACCACCCGCGTCGACCTCAACAAGGTGGGCATCACGCAGGAAGAGTTGGATCTCATGGTGGCTCAGTTGAACATGTATGTCGCCGACCTCTACAAGGACGGTTTGGACATGTTCGGCGGTTACCCGCTCTACAATTACGGCGACAAGGATCTGAAGGCCCGCTCTACCGATGTCGAGACCTTCGAGTTCATCGAAAACATCCTTAAGACCAATATTCCCAAGCTCCCTCTGAAAGAGACTTTGGGCGGCAAGGAGACCAGTTACGTGCATCGCGCGTGGGGCGCCGCCATGCTGGCTCAGCTCTATTTTAACGCCGTGCCTTATACCGACGGCAAGAAAGCCCCGATGTGGGAGGAGTGCGCCGAGATCTGCGAGGATATCATCGAAGGCGTTTACGGTCCTTACGATCTGGGCAAGACTTGGAACGAGGTGTTCGCTCGCGGCAACGATACCTGCCCCGAGATCATTTACGGCATTCCGAGCGACGCGACCTATGCGGGTTGTGACAGCGGTCAGTTCGCGACTTGGTTCTGCTACAACACCAACACCTATCTGGGCGGCACGGGTTACGATTCGTGGAACGGCGCGGCTATTCAGCCTTCGTACCGTCCCGACGGCACCCCTTACACCGATGCCGACTGGAAGCTGGGCCGCGTGATGCAGAAGTTCGAGGATACCGACCTCCGCAAGCAGCAGTATACCTATGAGGGCAACGGTAAATATTCGGGCATGTTCTTTATGGGACGTCAGGTCAACAAGAGCAGCCGCGCCAAAGAGGGCTGGGTTGCCAAGGGCGGCCGCGAGTATAAGGACAAGATCGTATATCTGAACGACTGTATCGCCCGCTTCGCGCTGGGCGTTCCGAGCGTCGAGACTCCGCGCGTGGCCGACTGGACCGAGGACGGCAAGCCGCTCGACGGCGACGGCAAGGTGATCGACCGTTCGAAGTTCGCGAACCTGCCCTCGTCTATGGAGTTCGCCGAGGAGTCGTCGGGATATCGTCTCATGAAATTGTGTCCTCCCGTCGACCAGATCGATTACGAGAAGGCCGAGATGAGATGGCCTGCCATGACACCCGTATGCCGCCTTGCGGAGATCTATTATATGTTGGCCGAGTGCTACTACAATATGGATCGCAAGGGCGACGCGGCCGAGTTGATCAACAAGGTTCGCGCGCGCAACTTCGCGGACGGCAAGGACCCGAATCCCGTTACCGCGGCCAATCTCGACAAGTATCGTCTGGCCGACGAGTGGATGATCGAGTTCCTCGGCGAGAGCCGCCGTCGCACCGACCTCATCCGTTGGGGCATGTACGTAACCGAGAACTGGTGGGATCATAAGGCGACGAACGACAAGAACCGCAACCGTTTCCCGATTCCCGACTCGTCGTTGGCGTCCAACAACCTGCTGGTGCAGAACCCGGGTTATTAATCCGACGTAGCGGCTGCCGTGCGGTTTGCGCGGCTGTCCGTCGAATCGCGTATCCCGTCCGACATCGCGTCGGGCGGGATTTTCGTATGCCTTCTTCTTTCCGAAACAGTATGAATGAAAAAAGAGCGACCTATCGTTCGATAGATCGCTCTTATCAGTGACTCCGACAGGATTCAAACCTGTAACCGCTTGATCCGTAGTCAAGTACTCTATTCAGTTGAGCTACGGAGCCATTCCCTGATTGCGAGTGCAAATATAGAGCGTTTTTTTATTCCGTGCAAATATTTCGCGCACTTTTTTGCGATAAAAATTGCCTTTATTTTGTATCGGGCTGATATATAGCGTGTTCGTCGAGTAAGATTTTTCGGCCTTCGATCAGTTCTCCAAGCGGGTTTCGAGCTCGCGGAGCAAATCTTCGCCTCGCAGGTTGCGCGCGACGATGATGCCGTCGGGCGAAATGAGGAAATTGCACGGTATCGATTGCAGGCCGTATGTTTCCGCCGCCGAGTTTCCGCCCTCCGCGGGCAGGTCGATGGCATTCGTCCACAGCATTTGGTTGCGGGCGACGAACGTCTGCCAGCGCAGCGGATCGCGGTCGATCGAGATGCTGCATATCTCGAAGCCCTGCAAGGCGTATTTGGCGTATGCCTGCTGCAAGTAGGGTATCTCCTCGAGGCAGGGTTCGCACCACGTGGCCCAGAAATCGAGCAATACCCAGCGGTTTTCGGCGCATATCTCGCCGAGCGAGGTATCCTTGCCCGATATGGTGGTCAAGGGCATGTCGATGAACGGACGGCCCGTTTCCGTGCGCTCGTATATGTTCACGTACTCCTCGAATCGGCGCATGGCCGAGATCTCCCGCATGCGGGGCGAGAATTGCGCCAGACGCGCGCGCATATCTTCGGCCGACATGCCTTTCGACTCCTGCCCGATAAACAGTTCGACGCCTATTATGTTGTCGAGATTGCTCGATATGGCGGTCGAGAGTATGTCGCGGTACTTCGCCATCGACGATTCGTATTGCTCTTCGGCCGTCTCGTCCTGCGGGTCGATCTCCGCTATTTGGCGGGCGACGTTCGACAATCTCCGCACGATGATGTTGTATTTGTCGTTTACGGGACCGCCCTCGACCGTATATCCGTCGTCGGCGTATGTCAGGCGCAGGCGGCTGTTCTCGATGAGCAGCACGGCCAGAGCGTTGCCGTTGTCGTCGCATATGAATGCCGTGGCGGGTTCGGCGACCCTGCCGCGGAGGCGGAACGTGTTGTCGGCTTCGACGGCGGCCGTGGCGAGTGTGTCGACCGAGGTGTTTTCGGCGACCAGATACACTACGCCTGCGGCTTTGTCGACGAGCTTTCCTTCGATGTCGAAACCGACGCCTCGGTTGCAGGCGGACAAAGCTATGATCGGCAATATGAATCGGATTGTGTTTTTCATCGGTTCTTGTGGACGTTACATGCAAAAGTACGCAAAAACAACGGATCGGGAACGATCCAGATGTCTTTACGTCATTAAAACGTTCGATTTTGGTATTTATTATGATGCGGGCGTGCAATCCGCCGCAATCGGCGCGGACTTAAGGCAACATGCCCAGATCGCCGAACATGCGTCCGTAAGAGGCTGCCTTGCGGTCGAGAGCGAGCGGATAGGCGCGCGACGAGGAGGGCATGCGGTAGAAACGCAGCGCGCGGTCGTCTGCGTGCAGCGGAACGTATTCGCCTACGCGCGGTTTCTCGCAGCCGAAATGTTGCGTGAGCGTGTCGGTCGCCTTTTCGCCCGTGGTGACGACGGCGACGCAGCGCGGGAGCGACGACAGCATCGCCGTGAGATCGGTGGGGGTTACCACCTCCAAGAATTTGTCGGATGCGTTTCCCGCCAGCCGCCGCACCTGCGTCGCCGTGTCGAACAGCCCTATGCCTCGTTCGGCGCAGAAGGCGACGATGCGGTCGCGGTCGAAACGCTTGACGCCCTCTTTTTCGAAATAGTTGCGATTGCCGTAAAACAGCAGCCCCATGATCCGCCACATGTCGTTGTTGAAATTGGGGTAGAAGAACTCCATCGACCAGCGTTTGCGCTCGGGCGGAAAGCTGCCGAGCATGAGCAGGCGGCAACCGTCGGGCAGAAAGGGTGCGAGCGGGTGGCTCTCTACGGGAGGCGTGGCGATATGCGGTTCCATTCTACAACTCTATTTTATATACGTTGGTCTGTTTAGATTCGAATCCTGCGGCGAGGTAGAGCGCGTTGGCCGCCGCGCGCGAGGGGCGCGAGGTGAGCATGAGCGTCGCGGGCGACATGCGGCGGGCATATCCCATCGCGTGGTCGAGCAACGCGCGCCCGAGCGATTTGCCGCGCATGGAGCCGTCGACCACCACATCCTCGATCCAAGCCTTCGTCCCCGACGGGGTGCGGTAGACGGCGAGGGTCGTCATGCCGACTATCGCGCCGTCGACGCGCAGCAGAAACAGATGCGTCGCCTCGTCCTCGACTATTCGGCGCAGATCGTCGGCCGCGAGCTGTCGGCGGTCGGTGAGTTGCGCCAGCAGGCGGTTTATCGGCTCCAAGGCCTCGGGGTCGAACGAGGTCGCCTCGGTGATGTCGATCGTCATGTTCATAAGCTCTTTTTCAGGTAAACCATGTCGCGCAGCGTCGTGCCGCACTCGACTATGGGATGGTCGTAATTGTCGATGAAGAAGTCGGGTATGCGGTGCGAAAATTCGAAGCCGCATTTCAGGTAAAAGGGCAGGGTGGCGGGACTCTCGCCCGTGCCTGCGACGATGCGGTCGTAACGGCCGCGGTAACGCCGCTCCAGAAACTCGATCATCGCCCGTCCCGTACCCTCGCCGCGCCTTTCGGGCACGACGGCGATGTTCTTTATCTCCACCGTGCCGTCGCCCTCGTCCGTGGCGAGACACACGGCGCAGAGCACCTCTCCGTCGTATGCCGCAAACATCTCGCCTCGCATAATGTAGCGGTCGATCATCGACTCCTGCTCGTCGGCCATGAGCAGGAGCGGCATGCAGGCGCGACGGTCGTCGGTTACGAGTCTTATATCCATCTTAAAGTTTTATGGGCTGGAATCCACGTCCGTAAACGCTCATCACCGAACATACGGTCATGAATGCCTGCGGGTCGATCTCGCGGACGAATTTCAGTATCTGGGCCGTTTCTCGACGGTTGCACACCACCATCACCATCTTCGACTGGGTGTGGGTGTAGCCTCCCTCGGACTCTATGAGGGTGACGCCGCGCCCGAGGTCGTTGTTCAGCGCGGTGGTGATATCCCGATAGTGGCGCGACACGATGAATACCTGACTCGACTGTTTGTTTCCCGCCAGTATCATGTCGACCGTGTAGCCGAACACGAGCGTCATGATGTAGCCGTATATGGCCGCGTCGATCGAGAAGCCTACCAGCAGCGACGAGGCTATTATCATGAAGTCGAGGACGAATATTATGCGGCCGTAACTTATCGAGCGGTATTTGTTGATTATCATCGCCACTATGTCGGTTCCGCCCGCCGAGCCGCCCTGCATGAGCGCCAGCGCCACGCCGAAGCCCGTGACGACGCCTCCCAGCACCATCGACAGGAAACGGTCGAGGTGCAGGAAATCCTCCGCGGGCAGAATTTCCTGCCACATGTTCATCGAGAAGGAGAGCATCAGTATGCACCAGATGGTCTTCAGACCGAAGTTCCAGCCGAGGACAAATCCCGCCACGATGAGCAGCACGGCGTTTATGGCCAGCACGATGGTGCCTATGCGCAGGTCCCAGCCGTAAGCGTTGTCGATAGCCGTGCTTATGACTATGGCCAGACCCGAGGCGGCGCCGCCCGTGCTTTTGGCCGGAAGCACGCAGCCTATCCAGCCGAACGAGTAGATGAACATGCCGATAGTCATCACGATGTACTCCTTGGCGGTGGTGAACGCTCTTTGCGGAGTGATGTACGGAGGTGTCATAATCTTTTAAGGGGAATTAGCGTTTGCGATCCGTTGCGTGCGCGCGGCCGTTCGCCTCTGCGGACCGAAATTTCGGCGTGTATGTCGTCGCGCGGCGTGAGCGGATCATTGTTTCGTGTTCGAAAATTGAGAATAACGGGTTTTCGAAGCGTGAAATTAATATAAAATTCCTTATGTAGATATATTATGCCGATATTTTCGTCACGATTTTAACCGCCCGTGGCCTCTCGGCGGTTCGAACGATGTCGTAAAAAGTCGCGAAAGTTTTGGCGGTTTTGAATGAAAAGTATATATTTGCTTTACCAAGAGGGATACCAACCGAAAATAGACGTTATTCATAAATAATTACGAAGTGCCTATGTAAGATTGCTTAATCGTGCGGTCGGCAGCGGTCGTGTCGTGCCGTATTTGTCGATTAAGGCGCAGTGTGCCGTTCGCATTCCGGTCGGAGCGACGCGAGCCGCAATCCACACCGACGGGAACGACCCCGTGTCGGGCGGGCAGCATGCGACAGCCTTAAGCCAATTAACGACCGAATCATAAAATTCTAAACAAACCAAACTTAAATCGGAATTATGAAACTGAACCTACACAATTCCCCCCCCCTCTCCGTAAGGCGGCGCAACGCGCTTTGTGGCTGGTCTTTATGGTCGGGGTCGGCTGTCTCTCGGCTTTTGCTCAGCCCAAGACGGTCAGCGGTGTCGTAAAGGACGCCGAAGGATCTCCGGTGATAGGCGCCAACGTGGTCGAAAAGGGTACGACCAACGGCGTGTTCACCGATGTAAGCGGACGTTACAGTCTCGCGTTGCAAAGTAAAAATCCCGTTTTGCAGATCTCTTACGTGGGCTACATCGCTCAGGAGATCTCGGTAGGCGCCAAGACCACCGTCGACGTCGTTCTGGAGGAGGACAAGGCGCAACTCGAAGAGGTGGTCGTGATCGGTTACGGCACGGCCAAGAAAAAGGACCTGACGGGCGCCATCTCGACGGTCAACACCGAGAAGATGACCGCCGAAGCTCCCCGCTCGGTTTCCGATCTGCTGCGTTCCGCCGCTGCGGGCCTTCAGGTCAGCATGTCGACCGACGCCGAGGCTGCGGGCAGCTACTCGATCCGCGGCACCACCACTCTGTCGGCAGGATCGTCGCCCCTGATCGTGTTGGACGGCGTGATCTACAACGGATCGATCACCGACATCAACCCTCAGGACGTGGCCAGCGTCGACGTTCTGAAAGACGCCTCGTCGGCCGCCATCTATGGCGCCAAGTCGGCTAACGGAGTTATCTGTATCAACACTAAAAAGGGTACGGGCGGTCGCCCCACCATCTCGTTCAACGCCAACATCGGTTTCGTGAATCGCGCGCGTCCCGTCGACGTGCTCGACGGCGCGGGCTTCGTCAAGTTCCGTCAGGATTACGAGGAGGGACAGCTCACCAACGAGGAGCGTCTGCGCGTTCCCGAGAAGTTCCGCGACCCGCGCAATTTGCAGGGTATCGACCAGCTCACGTGGTACAACTACGACCAAGCCACACCCGTGACCTCGCTCCCCGACGAAGAGACCCTCATGCGCACGTGGTTGAGCCGTCTGGAGTTCAAGACCATCGAGCAGGACAACTATCTGGCGGGTCTGGAGACGGATTGGGACGACATAGTATACCAGACGGGTCTTCAGCAGGACTATACGGCCAGCATCGCCAACCGCAACGAAAACACGTCGTATTACTGGTCGGTGGGTTACGCCGATCGCGAGGGCGTGATCGTGGGCAACCGTTACACCAACCTGCGTACGCGACTCAATCTGGAGTCGAAGGTGTCGAAGTGGATGACCGTCGGCATGAACGCTTCGTTTGCCGAGCGTAAGGGCGGCTATTTGCAGGCCGACCACGGGCAGCGCGAGAACAACTCGCCCTACACCCCTTTCACTATGGATCCCGACAGTCCTTACTATCGCTATCCCTCGGGCGACAACAATACGCTCAACCCGTTTTTCGCCAACACCTACATCGACCGTCGTCAGGTGACCCAGACGTTGAATGCCAGCATCTATACCAAGATCCGGCTTCCGTTCGGCATCGAGTACCAGATGAACTATACTCCTTATTTCAGGTGGTACGAGTACTACAACCACAACTCGTCGGAGTCGCCCGACTATGCGGGCGTGGGCGGCGAGGCGACGCGCCAGCATCAGAAGACCTACAACTGGCAGTTGGATAACGTGATTCGCTGGCAGAGGGAGTTCGGTCGCCACAACATCAGCGTCACTCTGTTGCAGAACGCCGAGAAGAACCAGTATTGGTCGGACTCTATGACCGCCACCAACTTCTCGCCGATGGATATCCTGGGCTGGCACCGCGTGCAGGCGGGTACCGAGCAGTCGATCTCGTCGGACGACACGTACGATACAGGCGACGCCTTGATGGCGCGTCTCTACTACTCGTTCCGCGACACCTACATGCTCACGGCATCGGTGCGCCGCGACGGTTATTCGGCTTTCGGAGGCGGCAATCCCCGCGCGACGTTCCCCGCGGTGGCTTTGGGCTGGGTATTCACCAACGAGAAGTTCATGGAGAAGGCTTCGTCGTGGCTCAATTACGGTAAGTTGCGCGTGTCGTGGGGCCAGAACGGTAACCGCGACATCGGCCGCTACGCCGCTCTGTCGACCCTCACGTCGTCGCTGCACCCCTATATAGATTCGACCACGGGCGGCATCTACACCACCTCGCAGATATGGGTGGACCGTCTGGCGAACAAGAATCTGTCGTGGGAGACCACCGAGTCGTGGAACTTCGGTCTGGATTTCGGTCTGTTCGACAACGTGCTGCGCGGTTCGGCCGAGTTCTATCTGGCCAAGACCAAGGATATGTTGGTTTCGCGCTCGATCCCCTCGATCACGGGCTTCGACAGCGTTTACGACAATCTCGGCCAGCTCAACAACCACGGCTTCGAACTCACGCTCAACGCCACTCCCGTACGTAACCGCGTCTTCTCGTGGGATTCTACAGTTACGTTCTCGCTCAACCGCCGCAAGATCGTGCACCTCTACGGCAACTATGTCGATGTGCTCGACGCCGAGGGCAACGTCATCGGCCGCCGCGAGGAGGACGACGTGAAGAACGGCTGGTACATAGGTCACGATACCAACCAGATCTACGGCTACAAGCGTTTGGGCGTTTGGCAGATGGACGAAGAGGAGGAGGCTGCGCGCTACGGCCTGAAGCCCGGCGACTTCAAGTATCTCGACGTGGACGACAACGGCGTGTTGAATACCGACGACAAGGTTTGGCAGGGTTACACCACCCCGCGCTACCGCGCGTCGTGGCGCAACGAGTTCAACTTCAAGAACGGCATTTCGCTCTCGTTCCTGCTTTACGGCAACTTCGGCCAGTGGGGTACGCTCAACCGCGCTGCCAATGCCGTCAGCCAGCCCGACCGCCACACCACCATCGAGATCGACCGCTGGACGGTGGACAATCCCACCAACGACTATGCCCGTATCGGCTCGACCAACAAGGGCAACAATTACGTGAAGAAAGATTTCGTCCGCATGGAGAGCATCGCGCTGTCGTACCGTCTGCCCAAGAAGTGGTTGAGCAAGGTATGGATACAGAACGCCACCATTTCGTTCACCGTCCGCAACGCATTCGTAATGACGGGTTGGTATCTGGGCGATCCAGAGCAGGGCGACCTCACTCCGCGCACGTGGAACATCAATCTCAACTTTACAATGTAATCCCCCAAAAGAGTGAATTATGAGAAAATCGATCAAACATATGATCCCCGCCGCGGCCGCCGCGCTGCTGCTGGGTTCGTGCGACAAGAGTTGGCTCGACCCTAAGCCGCTCTCGTTCTTCGCACCCGAAAACACATATATAAATTCGGAAGGACTGGAGGCCGCGCTCGTGGCCGCCGAGCGTAACATGCGTCACGAGTATTTCGACGACGGCGCTCCCATCCTTACCGAGATGTTCACCTCGGACATAGCCGTGAACGGCAAGACCGACGCGTCGTCGTCGATGTGCGACTTCATCACGCAGATGACTCCCACGGGTTTGGGCGACAGCGTCGACAACAACCGCATGAGCTGGTATTGGAAAGAGATGTTCAAGGGCGTGAAGTATGCCAACACGGCTCTCGACCGCCGTGCCAACGCCACCTTCGAGAGCGAAGCCGAGGAGAACGAGGTGATAGGCAAGTGCTATTTCCACCGCGCCTATCGCTACTACAAGATGATCCACCAGTTCGGCGACGTGCCTTGGATTGACCACGAGCTGCGTACCCCCGAGGACAACTTCACCTCGTACGACCGTTTCTCGATCGCCGAGCAGTGCTATTACGACATGGAGTTCGCATATCGGTGGGTTACCGACGACAACGACAAGGGCGCCATCTCGAAAGGCGCTTGCGGTCTGTTGCTCATGAAGTTCTGTATGGTCACGGGCCGTTACGACCGCGCCATCGAGGTGGGTCGCGAAGTCGTGGCCGCGCACCCGATGGTGAAGACCATTCAGTTCGACAAAACGTCGGGTAACCTCATGCTCGACCTGCACTCGCGCGCCGCTAAAATGAGCGTGGCCAATACCGAGACGCTGCACGTGGTGGTTTCGACCGAGGATACCAAGGATCAGGGCTCGGCGCGTATCAAGACCATGCGTAACGGCACTCCCTACTGGGCCAACGGCTCGATCAAGACCCCCAAGGGCGCGACGGGTTGCACCATCGACCTCCAGAGCGCGGGCAACGGCAAGGGCGGACATCTCGACAACGACTTCAACGTCGGCCGAGGCATCGCCACCATGCGCCCCTCGGCATATTACCAGTACGAGATCTGGGGCGAGAAGGAGAAGAACGACATGCGCGGTCCCATGTACGGCATCGACCCCGAGAATCCCGACGACGTGTCGGCCAAGTCGTGGCGCGAGATGGAGGACTTGTACTACAACAACCTCTCGCTCAAGTCGAAGAACGACGAGTATTACGGAAAGCATCTGATCCGTCCGAACAACATGTCGGTCGCCGACTCCACCCGCTGCTGGTTCCGCTGGCCGCACTACATATTGTACGTGCCCGACGAGACGCAGGCTTCCGACTGGCAGGGCGGCTACACTCCGTGGTACGTCTATCGTTCGGCCGAGGCCTACCTCATCATGGCCGAAGCCTACTATTGGAAGGGCGAAAACGCCAACTGCGTCGCCATGCTGAACGAGGTGCGCCGTCGTGCGGGCGCCGAGGATCTCACCGCCGACGAGGCGGGTATCTCGGCCGTGCTGGCGGAGCGCGCCCGCGAGCTGTATTACTGCGAACCGCGTCACGTCGAGCTGGTGCGCATAAGCTACATGTACGCCCGCTCAGGCAAGGTCTGCGAGTGGAACGGCCGCACCTATTCGATGAAGAACTTCTCGGGTCCCGAGAGTACGGGTACGGCCAACCCCTGCACCGAACTCGGCTACAACTTCTACTTCGACTGGGTGGTCGCCCACAACGACTTCTACTACAAGGGTAACGGCACCAACACCTCGTACAGCGACACGGGGTACGTGCAGTACGCCAAAGGCATCTACCGCATAGCGGTGCACAACGTGCTGTGGCCCGTTCCCGAGAACGCCATCGTGGATAACAAGGGCGATCTGAATCAGAACGAGGGTTACGTGAAGGTGGCTTCGCATCCCTACAACGTGACGCCGCTCACGCTGGAGATCGACAAGCACGGCTACAATTGATTATCATACGACCTTAATCGATTCCGTCGGGCGAACGTTCGCCCGCATTCGGCCGAGGGCTGTCCCGCAACGGGGCGGCCCTTTTTGGTGTGGCGCTGTTTTCCGCTTCGGAGATGAATTATTCCGAAATAGGATTAAATTGTATATAATTGCCTGAATTTATAACTATTGGATTTATGGTATCTGTTAAGGTAAAACTGCGTCGTTCGAGCGTCGCGGGAAAAGCTGGCGTTGTCTATTTTCAAATCATTCACCGACGCGAGACGCGGCGCGTCTCCACCGACATTCGTCTGCTCCCGTCGCAATGGGACGCCGTCCGACAACGCGTCGTCGCGGGCCGCGGCGTTGACGCGTGCCGTTTGCAGCGTTCGATCGACGGCGAAAAGGATCTGTTGCGCCGCGTCGTGGCCGAGCTGGAGTCGGCGGGCGGCGTGTTCGTGGCGGACGATGTGGTGGAGCGGTTCCGCGATCCCGAGCAGCGGATCTCCTTTCTCCAATTCATGCGCGGCCGCATAGCGCAATTGACGTCTACGGGAAATCTGGGCACGGCCCGCAACTACCGCTATGCTTCGGAGAGCTTCGCATCCTATTTGGACGGCGTCGATCTGCCGCTGCGCGCATTTACCGACGAGATCGTGGAGGGGTATAACCTGTATCTGCTCCGTCGGGGCGTGGTGCGCAACACGGTATCGTTCTATATGCGCATCCTGCGGGCCGTCTACAACATGGCGGTCCGCAGGCGGCTGGTCGAGCAGACCTTTCCCTTTCGCAACGTCTACACGGGCGTCGACCGCACCCGCAAACGCGCCGTCGACGAGTCGGTGATATCGCGCCTCATGCGCCTCGACACGGGCCGTTCGAAGTCGTTGGAGATAGCGCGCGATCTGTTCATGTTCAGCTTCTATGCCCGCGGCATGGCGTTCGTCGACATGGCCTATCTTCGCAAGAGCGATATCCGCGACGGGATTATAAGTTACGAGCGTCGCAAGACGGGACAACGGCTCTCCGTCCGCTTGGAACCTTGCATGAAATCCGTCGTGGACCGATATGCCGACCGTGCGCGCGATACTCCCTATGTCTTTCCGATATTGCGGAGCGCGGAGCCCGAGGCGGCCTACCGTCAATACTCCGTCGCGCTCAACTATTACAATCGCCGTCTGAAGGCGTTGTCCGACATGCTCGGCCTCGAAGCGGGCCTCTCCTCCTATACCTCGCGCCACAGTTGGGCCTCGGTGGCGAGGAACCACCACGTTCCCGTGTCGATAATCAGCGCGGGGATGGGCCACGCCTCCGAGCAGACGACGTTGATATATCTCGCCTCGCTGGAAAACTCGGTGATCGACGACGCCAACCGACGCGTGATAGCCTTGTTGAGCGGCGCGCCGTCGAGGCCGCGGTGCGCCGTGCTGTCGGCGTTGTAGATCGGGGTGTAAGATGTCGAAACGCCCCTGCGAGATCGTCTCGCAAGGGCGTTTTCGGCATGGAACGCGCTCGGCTAATTGTTCATCTTGTCGCGCACACAGCGTACGCGATACCGTGGCACGTCCTTGTCGTTGATCGTTCCTCGGTTAGGGTAGAATACGAAGAAACGTCTCGTCAGGGTGGTGCCGTTTCCGTTTTTATAGGCGTCGAAATGCTCTTGCGTGCAAGAGAGCCAACCGTCTTCGTTGTCGGTGCCCGTCAAAATGCCTTCGCGGCGCATCATTACGAGCTCTTTCTGGTTGGGTACTCTCCACGAGCCGCGGTCGCTGCCATCGGTTTCCTGAGAATATCCTCCGCAAATGTAGTTGTTGTCGCAGGCTGCTTTCCATCTGTCGGTCGTGTAGCTGCTCTTATTCAATACATCGCCGGTGAATGTCAAGGCGCCGCCTTGCAACGCGGTGTTTGTCGCGCTGCAATTGTTTCGCGCTACCTCGAACTGCGCGGCAGGCTGGTTGGTCGCCGACTGCACGTCGTGGGAAAGCAGATGGTTGGATTGCGGAGCGCGTTTGCAGGCATCCTCGTAATATGACAACGAGAATACGCGATTATTCGTATCGTATTCGTACGCGGACGTTACGGGGTCGTTGTCGATTACTCGTCCCATGTTCACTCCGAGATTGCGCACGCATCTTATCTGCCATGCGCCCATGTCCCAATCGCCTTGCAGCCAGTCGGACGACGATGTTCCCTCTTCTGCCCACATGACCTTTCGGTCGCTCGACGCGAAATGATGTCGGGTGTTGTTGTCCGAATCGATCGTGTTGTATGTCCCGCCGTGTTTGAATCCGTAATAGGGCGTTTCGTCGAAGTTCATCAAACGTTGCGATTGCGGTATCACGGCGCGTCCGAGAATGATGCGGACATATTTACCCGTCGTCGGGACATACCATTTCATCTCGTCGGCGTCGATTACTCCGTTGCCGTTTTCGTCGCGGTTGCGCGACATGCAGGCTGTTATCACCTCGTAATTCGGTCCGTCGGGATCGGGATTGTAGGCTCTTCTGGAATCGGCTCCCCGAAGGGCCGTCGTTATTTCGGCGGGCATGAATATAGGCGCCGTTTTGGTTCCCGAAGGCTCTTTCAGCTGTGGCGAATCGATCGCTTGGCGGCTGAACGGAATCAGGCAAGTGCGCGTCACGCCGTTTATGCTTACGCTTTTGGTCTCGGCCATTTCGCTCCACCCTCGGTCGGATTGCGTGGCGTCGATCTTGCCGTTGGTGAGGTAGTGCCACACGTTCCAACGTCCGTTGTCGGCGTTCGGAGCGCCCAACGCATTCCACGCCGTTTGCGACCATGCGAGATTCAAACCGAAGTTCTCGGTTTCGCGTTCGATTCCGAGCGCAGTTTTGTTTGGCGTGTTGGTCGCGGCCGAATAATACGTCAATATCGAGTTTTGCGAAATCATGTACTTCGAATTCATATACATGCTTTCGCGGTCGGCCGATATTTGGCGGTTGTTGCAGGCGATCCACACCGTGCGCGGAGCCTGATTTACATAGGCGTGCCAACTGCCCTCGACCTTGCCTCTGACGGGATCTTCTATGTAGGTCGAGTTGCCTTTCGCATCCTTGTGATAGACATATTCGTCGATGAATACGGTGTACCACAACTGCTCCTCGCTGTCTACGTCCGTCACGGCCGCGCCGCTGCCGTTCACGCCGCGATAGGTTTCGGGGTGGGCCAGCTGCTCCAAGGTCCAGATGTTCTCTTCGGGCTCATCGGTGTAGTCGCGGTAGCGGCGCAGGAGCCCTTCGGCGGTGGTGGGCTTGAAACGCACCCATGTGTAGAACTGGTCTTCGTCCAGATCGTGCCCCTGCTGGGTGCCGCCTTCGCGGTAGTCGTCGGCATAATACGAGTGGGTGACGTTGTCGTACGGCGCTTCGATCATCCACTTCAGATTCCGGCGCTCTCTGTTGCTGAGCCTTATGTTGAACACGGCGTAATGCGCATCCAGCTCCATGCGGTTCACATCCTGCACGTCGGTGACGTCGCCTTCGGCCCCGGGTTGCTTCTCCGCGTTGCCGAACGCCTCGACGATGATGTTGGAGAGACTCTTTACGGTCACGTTGTAGGTGTATTTCATATTGCGTCGGCAATTGAAATCCTCGGCCTTCTCGGTCGCGTTCCCGCCTTCGATGTATCCCAGATGCACCGTATAGTCGGCATAGCCCTCGCGGCGCACGGCATCGGGCGTATCTTTCGGTACGGGCGTGAACGCGTCGGGATCGTTTTCGGGATCCGCCGCATCGCCGATGGTTTTCCCGACCCAATACGTCACCTTCAGTCGGAACGTGACGTATGTGGCGAAGTTCTTGGTGCCGCTCCCATCGGCGTTGGGGCGGGCCGCCGCGTTCACGGGACTCAGACTCTTGTATATGCCCGTATTCGACCCGTCGGCGTTTTTGTATTCGCGCTCGCGGTCGGCGTATCCCGCCGTCGAGATTCCTACGTAATCGCCGTTCTCCTCTCTGTATTCCGTCGCGGTCTGCTTGTTCTCGAACATATAGAAATCGAAAGAGGAGCCGTCGTCGTCCTTTGCGAAATCGTACGACCTGTTCGACGCGCCGTGGTTGGTGGCGTAATTTTCGCGATCGCCGAAATAGGTCGACACGTCGGCGGAGTTCCTGCCGCGCTCCTGCAAATAGGCTATGATCGGATTGCTGCACACCTGCCAGCTCACGGGTTCTATCTCGATGTTCGGTCCCGCGGCGATGTTGAACCTTATGTAGGATATCATGCGGCGCAGGTGGATGTATCCTTGCAGTTTGGCATCCCCCGCGGGGATATCGCAAGGCGCGGGATTGCCTTCGGCGTCGTGCCACGATGCGGGATCGACGATGTCGTCGAGGTATGAGCCGCTCATCGCCAGATTGTTGCTGCCCGAGAAATCGACGTTCGACGGATCGGTAAGCATAAGCGATATGCTCTTGTATTTCTCCCATGTGTCGGCTTTCGCGAGCAGGGCGCTCAACTCGCCGCCTCGGGTGTCGGGGAGGCCCGCCGCCGTTTGCAGCTCCTTGTTGTCGGTGATGCCGTAATTGTCCTCGACATTCGCCACGGCCACGATGTAGCTTTTGCCCGATTTGGTGTCGATGTCGCTCAACGTGGCCGTGCCGTGGTCGTCGGGTCCTTTATCGACGGCGAACGTTCGGTTGAAGGTGCACTCTCCCGTGCCGACATTGTATATGCCCACCCACAAACTGTTGATTTCCTTGGCGTACTCGTCGTTTATGGCCGCGCGCGAGGCTTGGCCCATGTCGTTCGGATTCACCGTGAGGGTCAGCGTCGAGGGCAGCCCCTCGCGCATGTCGACGTACGGAGCGTCGATATCGTCCGTTCGGCACGATACGGCGGCTATGCCGATGGCCGATGCCAGCAACGCGGCGATAGTCTTTTCGTATATGTATGCTATTCGTCTCATCTTTCGTCAATAGTTAGTCGTTATTCGAAGTCGGGAATGTCGGCGACACTCGTTCCCATCGGACATATCGTGTAGTTTATATTCAGCGTGTTGGATGCCGAACGTATCTCGTAACGGTAGATGTGGTTGCGCAGCAGCGCGCCCAATCGCTTGGTGGGTTTGCCGTCGGCGTATTCGTCCACCTCCATATTGTAATCTTTCGATGTCAGGTTCGCGCCCGAATCCCTGACCGTCAGGTTTATGATGGCGCGGTTCGCCGTGAGGTCGGCTTCGGTGACGTATGCCGAGTAAACCGTGCGAGTCTCGTCGCCGACGGTTTTCGTCTCGGCGAAGAATTTGAGCCCGTCGGCGGTCGCGGGTGCGTCGGGCAGGGTAGGCGCGCCGACCTGCGTATCCTCCTTGTTCCAGTCGGGGTTGGCCGTCGCGTCGGGAATCAGGCGGCCGACGGTGTTGTAGTTCGACAGGGTGATGTCGGGCGCGAGTTCGACGCCGTCGGGCAGAGCGTCCGCCACTTCGATCTTCGCCACGGCGCGGAGCATCTTTATCTCGCCGAGGTCGAGGTCGTAACGCTCCTTGTCGATGGCGTTCTGCGTGGCTGCGCTCAATAGGGCCACGTCCGAGCATCCGTACATCGGGATGGCTTTGCCCGCTCCGTCGGGTTGCCAGCCGTCGTTCGGCAGCGTGAAGTTCCATGTCGTCCCGTCGCGGTACATATCGCTCAGGAACGTATGGCCGAGGACGAATCTGTCGTACGCTGCGGCCGCGGCCATGCTTTTGCAGTTGGCGATCACCGCCACCTGAATCCTGTCGGCAGACGTCTCGCCCAGCACGCCCGTCACTTCGTATCCCGAGTCTTGTCGGCTGATAATCGCGCTCGACGGTTCGAATCGCTGTATCAAACGCCCGTAACCGTCGAATACCAGCACCGCGAAGTCGTTGCCCTCGATGTTTATGCGGTCTTCGGCATCCGTGGCCTCCTCGATGTCGTCTCCTTCGGCGCGGGTGGTTCGCGTCGCGGCTTTTTGGGTGGTTATGCGCAGGTTCAGCACATACTGTTCCGCCTGCCCGAACGGCGGACAAGCGGTCTGGTCATCGTTCACGCACGAGGTCGTGACGAGGGCGAGGAGCAGCGCGACGGGTCGCAATATGTATGAAATGCTTGATCTCATGGTAAACAGTTATCGTTATAAGTCGGAACTTTGTCTCATCACGTGCCAAGAGTTGATCCATATACCGCCTTTGGCGTACCAACCGTTCTCGTCGTCGATGAAGAATATGAGGTTGTAGTTGTCCTGACGGTCGAGGTAATCCTGATCCTCTTCGGCGTACGGAACATCCCCCTTGGCGCACAGCAGCAGGTCGATGAGCGGCAGGCGGAACAGAGGCTCCGGCTTGTCCTTGCAGGCGACGGTCAGTTCGGGGGCGTGGCCCTCCTTCACGAGGCGCGCCAGATCGATCTGCGCGATCACCGAACTGACGGAGGTGACGGTTCGCGATCCGTCGGGCAGCGACACTTCGCCCGACTGCTTCTTGCACTCGCCGTAAACGATGATCTCGTCGTCGAGCAGGGTGTTGTCGTAGTTCATCAACCCGTTGTCGTCGGTGACGGTGAACGAGAAGTCGTCCTTGTCCAGCTCCCTGCCGTTGTAGTGCTGGAGTATGACGCGCACCGTGTTGGTGTTTTTCGTCAGATCGACCACGCCCGCCACGTGGTCGCCGTACGTGTCGGGGAACTCGACATTCTCGGCGTAGCCGTGGAACAGAGCGTCGAGCGGCTTATTGCATCGAGCCGCCGCGGTCCCATCGGGAGTCTCGCGCGCGAGACGGCATGCGAGATCCTCTTTGCGCGCGGGACGCGCGCCGCCCACGAGCGAGAAGGCCTCGCTCTCCGTCAGTCCGCACCACGCGACCAGATCGTAACGCCCGGGCGCGACGTCCACCTGCATGGAGTACCCCTCGCGCGCGAGAGCCTCTCCCGATTCGGTCTTGGTCGCGACGAGCGTCCCGTTGCGGTCGAACACGAACAGCGAGACGGACTTTACCTGCGAGGCGAAAGCGTCGACGTCCAGCACGTTCTTTTTGTATCGGAAACCGACATGGTAACGCACCGAACAATCGCCTTCGTCATCGTAAATGGCGGAATCGCATGACGCGAGGGCCACGGTCGTCGCGGCGAACATCGCGGCGGCGAACCGTAAACTTCTTCTATCGAACAGTTTCATCGTTAATGTATTATTTTGTTTTATTATCTTCCGTATCTTATGGGTTTCGGCAAAAAAACCTCGTGCGTTCGTTTTTGGTGGATCGGCTTTCGTCCGATCTCGGGGCGTCCGCGTGGGGCGGCGTCCCGTGTTTTTCGCGGAATCGACCCTCCGCAAGGGTTTTTGTTTATGGTGTCGGCGCGTTTCGGTCGTCGACGTCGCTCGGGATTGAAAAATAACGGCGGAGCGATCTCCGCGCGGGCCTCGCCCCGCCGTCGGTTGGTTAACGATGTCGGATTACAAATCTACCGACTGGCTCATTACATGCCATGCCAGAACGTTCATGGTGGCGTTGATGAAGTAGGTCTGTGTCGGAGTGGGATCGGGCAGCGGCTTGTCGTTTTCGTCGGCGACGCCCGTCGCCAGACCCGAGATGCTGTTGATCGTCACTTGGTACGAGTGGTTGCGCACGATACCGTAATCGCCCGTCTTGGGATTCTCGATAAACGCGTTGCTGTCCGCGCCGTTGTGCTTGATGGGCACATAGAAGAAGGCCTTGCCGCCGTTGTAATACATTGCCTGACCCGCGAACTTCTCGAGGTCGGCGTTGATTCGGGCTATGACGGTTTCGCGGTCGGCCGTTACCTGATTCCAAGTCGTCGTGCCGTCGTCGTTCGTGGTCGGCGTGAAAAGAGGACCGTTGTAGTTGGCCGCGATCTGTATCGTGTAACGATTGGCGGGATTCTTCACCGCGGCGCCCGTTATATCCGACGCCTCGTCTTTGTGAATCACTGCGACGGCCGCATCGGTGCCCGTGGCGTCGTTCTCGTTTACTCTGAAGTAGGGCTGGTTCTCGAGCATGGCTTTTTTGAGTTCGTCCTCGGTGTAGATGGCATATACCTGCGTGGTCTCATCGCCTGTGACTTTGCTGTATTTGCGAAGATAGAAACCGTCCGCGAATTTGTCGGCGGCGTCGCCCGTCACTTCGTAATGACCCTTGACGATGGCGCTGGTTACCGATGCGTAGGGATTGGGGAAGTTCTCGGGGCTGGTGAAACGCTCTCCGCGCATGGTGTTCTCGGGGATGTATACCGCTTTGGTGTCGTTCATCGATATATAAGCGTCGCCGTTTTTCAGGCTTTGGAAATCCTTGTCGGCCAAAGTGATATAATCGAGGAGATAGTTGCCCTCCTCCTCTCCCGTGACGGGGAATCTGATTCCTTCGGCGGGCTGCGGAACCTCCGAGGGGATGCCGTAACCGTACGAACGCGCCCAGAATGTGCGGTAGGGAGTTGTCGAGGGCGTGATCCAAGCCGCATCGCCGTTGAATGCCGCATTGAGATCCGCGGTGTTGACGTTCAGGTTCTTCAGCAGCATGGTCGTTCTCGCCGTTGCGGTCAGAGCCCACGATTCGGGGACGAACTTGAGCGAATAGGTCTTGGCTCCGTCGGGCGAGGTCACTTCGGGCTCGTTGATGGTGGGGGTGGGGTTCATCGCCACCTTTACTTTGGCGGCCACGCGCTCCACGTAAATCACGGCTGCTTTGTCCGCGCTTTTTTCAGCCTCCTCCTTGTCGGCGTATATGAATTGGGGATTCACCTTGCTCGCGATGGTGTATACGCCGCCCTCGTAATGTCCCGAGTTGTTCATCAGGAAATGAGCGCCGTCGGTTTGCAGTTGGTTGATGTCGCGGGTGAGAGAGCGCACACGATCCAGACGGTCGTTCTGCGAAGTCGTGTTGGCGGGGTTGACGTAAGCCATTACCGACGCGGGCATGTTGGCGCCTTCGTTCAGTTTGATCTCTACCGTGTTAGAGTAGATGGTCTCTATCGGATCGCCCGTCGGCCGGTTGTTTCCCGTAATATCTTTGCGGGTCGAGCTTCCGACGACGTTTCCCTGCGCGTCGTAAAACACGAGCAGCAATTCGTCGATCTTGTTCTCTTCGGCGGTTCCGTTTTCGTATCCGCCGGTTGCTCGGCTCGGCTCGTCATCCTCGGCGCGGGTGCCCGTGTGGTCGGGCATCACGATGCTGATGTTGGCGAACGACGTGGTCATGTCGGGCGTGACCTTGGCCGATTCTCCGTCGTCTTTCGAGCAGCCGACGAGCGCGCCCATCGCCAGTGCGACGAATGCGCCCAAATAAATGTTACCTTTTTTCATGAGAATTTAATATTAAGGATTGTTGATACATTGTTTTACTTTGCGAGTCCCGACTCGCGCAACATCGCCGCGGCGTCCGCCGCCTGCTTCACGCCGCGGGTTGCCGCATCGCCGAAAGCGCGTGCGGCACGGTCGTAATCGCCGCTCTTGGCCGCGAGTATTCCGCGGGCGTATGCGGCCTCGGGCGTGTCGCCCGCTTTGGCGAGATATCCCGCCGCGCGGTCGAGTTCGTTGCGTCCGAGAGCTATGTTGGCGGCGTTGAGGTTGGCCGCAGGGTCGTCGGGATACATTCTCACCGCCACTTCGAACACCTCGCGATATTCGTCCGAACCCGTTTCGAGGCTCTGCGCCACAGCATACATCTCGTGCAGACTCAGTTTCTGCGGCGCGCTCTTCATCACGGCCTTGATCTCCTCGATGTCGGTGTAGGAGCGTACCACGTACTCCACCGTGTAGTCGGAGTTGCGGAGCGCGGGGTATACGTTGTCGAGCAGGAAACGATATTGTTCGGGGTAGGCGTTCTTCAACTTCCACTCGCGGGCGTCGGGTTCGAGGTTCTCGGCGTCGATTACGGCCAGTATGCCGTTTTTGTCGGCCAGATCCGAGTCGGCGACGTATTTGCGCAGGCCGTCCCAGTTCTCGGCTACCCACGACGACCGCATGATCGACGGATCGAAGGTGTAGAGTCCGCGCACATAGTTGCGCAGGGCTTCGGTACGACCTTTCGCCAGACGTTCGTTCTCGGCATAGGGGCCTTCGGGCGAGGCGAAGCCCTCGATGGTCACGGCCACGATGCGGGTGTCGCCGTCGTTGCGTATGATGTCTATCGTGCCGCGTATCTTCTGCAACTCCTCGGGGTTGCGGCGGTAGCGGGGATTTATATCGATCTCGTTGACCTCGAAATCGATGTATGCCGAGCCGCGGGCCTCGCGCGTCTTCACCAATTCTGCCTCGGGGGTGATGAAGACGTATTCTGGTGCGAAGCGGTCGGGCGAGAAGCCTATTACGGCCAGATTGCGCACGGCCGTGCTTACTGTCTGCGAGCCGCATCCGCGCAGCTCCTCGGCCATGGTCAGGCGCGCCGACTCCATCCATGCCTCGTACGGCGCTTTGGCCGAGTACTCTATCACCTTGCCCGCGCGGCTGAGCGTGGCGTCGGCGGCGAACTTGCCGTGACGCAGGTTCCGTATGTGTCTGTTGCGTCCCGCCACGACCACGCACGGCAGCTCCAGAGTCTCGCCGTCGCGGGTGATGGCGGGGGTATAGATAATTTCGGCGTCGGCGCCGAGTTTCAGATCCGACGCGTCCAACTGCATGGTGACGAAGAGATTGTTCGCCGTACGCTCCACCTTGAGAGCCTTTACGCGCGAGTCGTCGGTGTGGGTTTGAGCGAGGGCCTGCCCTGCGACGGCGAGCGTCGCGGCCGCTACCGCGCACAGTTTGTGTAATCTCATATTGTATAAATGTGTTAGCTTGTTGACGATCAGAATACGTATACCAGATTTATGGCCGCCTTGGTGGGGCCGAAGTAGTCGTGGCGACCCTTTCCGACGCGACGGCCGCAACCCTCGCACTCGAATTTGTCGTATTTGGCGTGGAGCCATCCCACGCCGATCTCGCCTTCGAGGCTCCAGTGCCTGCCGAGCAGCCATGCGTAACCGTACGCGACGCCCAGACCGCCGAACCATCCCTGATAGCGGTTGTCCTTGAATTTGCCGAAGTCGGTGCCGAGGAATTTGAAATCCATGTCGAGGTGGCCGATGTTGTATTGTCCCGCCAGCGCGTGCACGCCGAAGAAGTGGCCGCCGAGAGCCTCGCAGAGCCAGTAACGCGCTTCGGGCTGTACGAACCAGTGCTTGCGCTTGCGGCCTCGCGACAGATCCCAGACATTGATATCGCCGCCGACGTCGATCGACCAGCGGGGAGCCAGCCCCACCTCGATCCCGAGGTTGACGTTCATGAAGGCGTCCGAAAGCATATTCGTCTTTATCGCCACGTCCTGCGCCTTCACCTCCGAACGGAGCGCGCCGCCGATGACTATCATCAGAAGAAAAATCGTTCGTTTCATCATTCGTTTATGTTTTAATCTTATTGGTTTGTCGGTATGTAGCATCCCTTTCGTCGCCCACGGCGCGCTTCGGTCGCGCGCGGCAGGCGATTAGTATCTTTGTTTCGGCTTTAGGCAGTTACCTTATGATTTGTAACGTAAATGTCGGAAAGCGGCGCGGCGTCGATTCATGGCAGTTGCGCGCCTTTTTATCTTATGTTTACGAATTCAATCCCGTTAACTCGTTTCGACCATTAAGTCGCCTTTTCGGAACAAGTGATACAAATGTATGCAAAATCTCCCCCCCCCTCCTCCAAGAAATTTGGGAGATATTTTCGGTTGTTTATAAAAATTTATTTCATTTTCCCTCTGTTTTTCGATCCGTTTTGCAAATCCGTCCGACCCTTTTCGACCGTCGTCGAGCCGTCGTATACTATTATATATATTTCCCCTCCCGATGTGTTTTCGCGCTTCGGCCGCAGGAAATTTCCGCCTCGTCGTTAGGCTTTGTCACCTCGGCCCTCGTACGCCGCGCGGAACGGGTTTTTCACCCCGACGGCGCGTGATGCAATTTCCCGAAACGCCGTTTTCTTCGATCCGTCTCTATGAAAGAGATATGTTTTTCGCCAAGTCGCTGAATTGCAGCGCGATATTTTTTGCTTCGGGCAATTTTGTCTGCCGTTGCGCTTCGGTCGGTTCCGTTGTCGACCAAAAGTATCCCCATGCCCACGGCCGACAACGATTCCCTTGTCATTTTTCAGTACAATTAATTGAATGTATAATGTGTTGATAAAAAGCGCTTTGCGTGAGGGGGGGGGGATTTTTCGATGAAAAAAATCATTATTTTTCTTGACACTTTTTCGGAATATGTGTATATTTGCAATCGTATTTGTGTTATCTCTTTCATAGAGAGGGTATAAAATTACGATATGCGAAACAGGGAAATTGAGGGATGCGTATCGGGTTTTCATCGTGGGAATCTTGCGCATTTTGATGTAATACAGCATATTTAAGGTTAAAAAAGACATAAAATGAAAATGAATGTCGGAAACAAGGTAATTCTGTTTTTGTGCATGTTGCTTTCGTGTGCGGGCGCGCGTGCCCAAAAAGCGGCGGTGAAAACGAACCTGCTCTACGACGCGGCGGCTTTTACGGCCAACGCGGGTGTGGAAGTGGGGCTCGCGCCGCGTTGGACGCTGGATGTGTCGGCCAACTACAACGGTTGGACTCTTTCGCACGATCGCAAATGGAAACATTGGCTCGTGCAGCCCGAGGCGCGTTACTGGTTCTGCGAACGTTTCGCGCGTCACTTCGTCGGAGCGCATCTGCTCGGCGGTCAGTACAACGTCGGCAATCTGAAGAACGGCATATCGTTCCTCGGCACCGATTTCTCGAAACTCTCCGACCGCCGCTATCAGGGTTGGTTCACGGGAGCGGGCGTGGCGTACGGTTACGCGTGGATACTCGGCAAACACTGGAATCTCGAGGCGGAGATAGGCGTGGGATACATCTACACCCGCTTCGACAGTTATCCCTGCGCCGAGTGCGGCACCAAGCTGGCCGAGGATCGTCCGCATCACTATGTAGGTCCCACCAAGGCAGCCATAAATCTGGTATATACATTCTAAACCTGCTTGAAGATTATGAGAAAGATACTTTGCATTATGGTTTCATGCTTGTGCGTCGCGACGGTCGGCGCGCAGTCGATGGCCCATCGGCAGGTGAAGGTGTCGGGCGTCGACGCGGCCCGCACCGAGGGCAACCTGTTCGTGTCGATGAACATCGATCTCGCCGATCTGGAGCTGGGCACCGACATGGAGATCGTCGTGACTCCCTTGTTGGAGTCGGAGACGGGCAGCATGCCGTTGGAGAGCTTCATCGTGGCGGGACGCACCCGTTACTATCGCCATCTGCGCAACGACTCGCCGCTGAACGAAAACGTTCTTTACCGCGTCGGCCGCACCCGGACTGTCGAATATCGCACGATGGTGCCTTACAGCGATTGGATGGCCGAAGCGAAACTGACCCTCGCCACCGAGTTGCGCGGATGCGCGGGCGAGGAGATATCGCATGCCGACGATCTGCTGACCACGCTCGATTTCGCGCCCAAGACTTTCGTTCCCGTATTCGTATACATCCCGCCCAAGGGCGAGGCGGTGAAGATGCGCGAGGCGAAGGGTTCGGCTTTCATCGATTTCCCCGTCAACCGCACCGAAATATACGAGGATTATCGTCAGAACCCCGTGGAGTTGCAGAAGATACGCAACACCATCGATTTGGTCAAGAACGACGCCGATACTCGCATAACGGCCGTGACGATAAAGGGTTACGCGTCGCCCGAAGGCCCTTACGACAACAATGTCCGTTTGGCGAAGGGCCGTACCGAGACTCTTAAGGAGTATGTTCGCAAGCAGTACGATTTTCCTGCCGACCTGCTCGCCACCTCTTACGAACCCGAGGATTGGGAGGGGCTGGAACGCTTCGTCGAGAGTTCCGACCTGAAGAACAGAGAGGGTATCCTGACGTTGATCCGCGGCGATCTGGCTCCCGATGCCAAGGACGCGAAGATCAAGTCGACCTATCCCGAGGAGTATGCCTATCTGTTGAAGAACGTCTATCCCGCGCTGCGTCATTCGGATTACGCAGTCGAGTACGAGGTGCGCGCGTATACCGACGTGGAGGAGATCAAACGCCTGCTCAAGACGCAGCCGCAGAAGCTCAGCCTGTCGGAGATGTATCTCGCCGCCGAAGGCATGGAGCAGGGCAGCGACGAGTATAACGAAGTGTTCGAGATTGCGGTGCGCATGTTCCCCGAGGATGACACGGCCAATCTGAATGCCGCCAATTCGGCTATGGGCCGCGGTGACATGAAGAATGCCGAGCGTTATCTGGCCAAGGCGGGCGACGGAGCGCAGGCGGCATACGCCCGCGGCGTGCTCGCGGCCTTGTCGGGCGATTACGCCGCCGCGAAGCGTCAGTTCGAGGCCGCTCGCGCGGACGGCATAGCCGAAGCCGCGGAGGCTTTGCGCCAAATAGAGAGAATCGGAAAGTGATAACGATAAATTAAAAATAGAGAAATGAAAATCTGGAGTAAAATCTTTGCCGGCATGCTTGCTGTGGGCATGTTTGCCGGATGTAACAACGAGAGCGCGAACGAACCCGAAATTACCCCCCCCCTTCCGGATGGCGCTAAGGATGCGGTTTACATGAGTGTGGACGTCACTCTGCCGTCGCCCAACGGAACGCGAAGCGAGACCAATCCCAAGCCCGACGGAGGCTCGACGGGCGGCACCGAAGTGGGTCAGGACGGCGAGAACAAGGTCAGCTCGTTGCTGTTGGTGCTGGCCGACGTCGACAATAATTATATAGGTCACAGCGTCGTGGGCAATCTCTCGACCGGCACCGTGGCGGGCAGACCGACCGTGTCGGCTACCGCAGCCATATCGGCCACCGCTTTGAAGACCTATTACGACACGAACGACGATCCCGACAAGAAGGTGAACGTATTCGCGTTCTGCAACCCGACCTACGAGTTGATCAACGAGTTCGCCAAGGAGGACAAGTCGAAGTGGATCGATGCCAAGTGCAAGGTGGTCGAGGACGCCGAATCGAAGAATCATAACACCGTTATCTGGAGCGACGGATCGTTCCTTATGTCGAATGCGAAGATCGCCGAAAGAAAACTCCCCAAGACGTATGATATATGGATGACGCATTATGCCAAGGAGGCCAATCCGTTCGATCTGTGCGGCAAGAACGACGATTCGGTCGATAACATAGGCGCTATCGAGGTGGAGCGTTCGGTGGCCCGCTTCGATTATCGCGACGGCAGCGATGCCGCCACGGGTCCCAACACCTACAACGTGGGCCTGACGGACGATGTGGAGGACAACAGCCTTCAGATTAAGCTGGTCCGCATGGCTTTGGTGAACCTGAGCAAGGAGTTCTATTATCTGCGCCGCGTGTCGGACAACGGTTTGGCGAACGGCCCCAACTTCGAGATCTGCGGTCTGGAGTACGGTTCGAACTCGTCTAAGGATAACGTGGGCAACTATGTGGTGGATACCGATTGCGATTTCAAGTCCAACGCGCAACTCGAGGACAAGAGCGCCGACCTCGAAAATTATTTCAACTACCGCTTCTTCAACAGCGACGGCACGATCGACGCCGATACTCGCAAACATTGGGACAACTATGATATGGAGCAGGTTATCGGCAAGACCGAACTCTCGGGCGATAACTGGAACGACGCTCCCGCGGGTTACGACAAAACGGGCTACCGCATCTGGCGTTACGTTACCGAGAACACCATTCCCGACGTCAATTCTCAGAAGAACGGAATCACGACTGGCGTCGTGTTCAAGGGCAAGCTCATCGTTCCCGAGGGCAGCACTGTCAACGAGACCCTCAAAGCTGCCGTGAGCGGCGCTTACGATGTGCCCAATACCTACACCAAAGAGATCAACGGTAAGAAATATCCCATCATCTATGTGTTCAACAACAAGCTGTATGTGGGTTGGAACGACCAGATCAAGAAGGAGATCGACAAAGGCGAGGGTTCGCCCATATACAATGCCGCGATGTCGGACGCCAAGACCAAGGACGGAATCTCTCTCGGCGTGCCCAATGTGCTCTATCAGGAGGTTCTGAAGACCAACGGTCAGGATGCGGCGGCTTTGGCTGCGTTCAAGAAGGCCGCCGTGGCTGCGGGATTCACCCTCTACAATGCCAGCGACGATGCCGAGTCGGCTAACGGCGGCAAGGATTACGGCGTGGGTTACTTCTTCTACTATTACTACTGGAACCGCCATAACGACAACAACGCTCCCGCCGCCATGGGTCCGATGGAGTTCGCCGTGGTGCGCAACAACGTCTACAAACTTTCGGTAACCAAGATCAACCGTCTGGGCCATCCTCGCTACACGGAGAACGATCCCGATCCCGTCGATCCCGATACTCCCGACGAGAAGGGCGATGTTTACCTCAAACTTTCGGTGGAGGTTCTGCCTTGGGTGGTTCGCGTCAACAATATCGAGTTCTAAAAAATGCGAAGCGTTAAACGAAATATTATTTCACGGCTTATCGGCGCGGCATGCGGTGTCGCGCTGATGACGGCCGCCTTGCCTTCGTGCGAGACCATTTACGAGGATCTCGACCCGTGTCCGCACGGTGTGTCGCTGCGTTTCATATACGACTATAATATGGAGTATGCCAACGCATTCCCCAAAAAGGTCGACTGTCTGACGCTGCTCATATACGACGACAAGGGCAATTATGTCGATACCCGCACCGTCACGGGGCCCGAGCTGGGCGACGAGGCCTATCGTATGCGCCTCGATCTCGCGTCGGGTAACTATCGGTTCGTCGCTTACGGCGGCATGGCCTGTGACAAGAGCTCGTTTTCGTTCGTGCAGACTCCCGCCGCGGGAACGAAGCACGGCGATCTGCGGGCCGCGCTGGACGAAGATTGCCTGACCGTCCCCGCGCGCAAGAATCTGCACGGGATGTATTGGGGCGAGCTCTCGATGGCTACCGCCGACATGTATGGCGAAGGCGTGGTGGAGATGATGAAGAACACCAACAATATCCGCATCGTTCTGCAACAGATGAACGGCGATCCGGTCGACGACAAGGATTTCGAATTCCGCATCACCGACGACAATACGCTTTTCGGCGCGGATAACGACTTGATATCCAACGGTACGGTGACCTATACCCCGTGGGCGCAAGGACAAGCCTCTACTGGCGTGACTGACGACGAACGTGAGGTGGTCGTGGCCTATGCCGAGCTGTCGACTTCGCGTCTTATGACCAAGAACAGCCCCAAACTCATCGTGACCCGCAAGGAGGACGGCGTGAATGTCATCGATATTCCTCTGATAAGATATCTGTTGCTGCTCAAGAGCGATCTGTATGCGCAAATGTCGTCGCAGGAGTTCCTCGACCGCGAGAGCGAGTGGTCGTTGATATTTTTCCTCGACAAGAGCGGCGCATGGATCAGAACCTATATCAAAATTAACGACTGGACTGTCAGAATCAACGATTCGGATCTGTAAAAATGAGAAATTCCGTACATATCCTGATTTTGTGCCTCGCCTCTCTCTTCGTCGCGGGATGCGACGAGTCGGTGTCGGACGTTCCTGCGCCCGAGAAGGAGATCTGGGTGAATCTGAATATCGGCGTCGCGTTGTCCGATGCCGCGAAGCCCGTGCGTTCGTCACGTGCCGACGGCAACGAGGAGGCTGCGGCGAACGAGGCCGAGAAGATGCAGACCCTGCGAATTGTCGTCGTCGACAAAAACGGCGATGTCGAGGCCAATAGATTTTTGTATGCGGGGTCGGTTGTCGAGTACGGCGAGGAGCATTTCAAGGTTCGCGCCAACGAGACCAAGCAGGTGTATGTCTTCGTCAACGAGAACAACGAGTCGGTGAAGGTGTACGATGCGACGGGAGGCCTCGTGGCCGATCTGCACGACTATCTGGGCGGGATCGAGGTCGGAGAGCCTTTTCCCCGCGAGAGTATCGAGGGGCTGGAGATCCGTCTGAACGACGGCGTTGATTCGGAGCTCGACGCCGTGGGCGACGCGTCGGCCCAATCGGCGGGCGGCCTGCCGATGAGCAAGTGCGAGAGTATCGAGGTTTACGACAAGGATATGTCTCACGACATATATCTGCATCGCGCCGCCGTGAAGTTCACGTTCAACATCAAGAACGAAAGCAGCCTCGACAGAGTGTTGACGGGATTGTCGATCGATAAGATGGCGTATCGGGAGTACTATCTGCCGCGTGTCGACGAGTATAAGTACGTGGGCGGGAAACCGACCGAGATCGTCGATTTCGACACTCCGTCGCCCGAGGGCACCAACAACGGATATTACACTTTCGAAAAGAGTTTCGAGCGGGGGATCTCTTTGCCCAAGGGCAAGGAGGTTACCGCGCCCCTTGTCTATCTGCTCGAGGGTAAGTACGAATCCGCGGCCGTTGCCGACGCCGCCAAGAACTACTCGATGACTATCTCGTTGAACGGGGCGAAGACTCAGGCGAAGGTTTTCGACAATCTCGACCGATTGCCTCGCAATACCCATGTCGTGGTGAATATAACCATCAAGGATCGGACGATCAAATGGGGCGTCGACCTGCGTCCTTACGGCGAGGTGAAGCTCGATCCCGATTTCGGATTGGACAGAGACTAATATTCTACCGAAGTGATGAAACGAAGTATTCAATATATTCTTGCGTGCATGTCGCTCTTCGTATTTGCGGCATGTACCGATGATCTGACCGACGATTACGGCGGCGGGATCATTCCCGAGGGCGAGTGCACGATTACGGCGGATGTCGAGTTCAAACCGCTGGCTGCGGGGCTGAACGGAGCGACCCGTACGGCGGGCGATGCCATCAAGCAGATCGAAGATCTCTGCGTTTTGCTGTACGACGAGAGCGGCAAGTTGGCGACGAAGCACTATATAGCCGACCCCGAGACCACCGACGTGGATCGCACCGACGCCGAGGCGGACAACGGCCATGCGGCCGAGAGCGCGACGCCGCACGCCGATTTCAGCCTGACGGTGCCTTACGGCCGCTACTACATCTATGTCGCGGCTAATATGGGCGATATGGACGGCTATGACGTCGCGACTGTCGAGAAGTTGAAGTCTGTTTCACTGGCGTGGGACCCCGACGCCGTGGCGCGGAACAACCAGATGTTCGGTTTCTTCGTCGTCGGCGACGACAAGTCGAAAGAACCCGACGTCGCGCCGTTGATTACCGTGGCGCAGAGCGACATGAAACTGCATTCGTGGATTCGCCGCGCTGCGTCGAAGGTTACGGTGGCGTTCGACGCCTCGAAGTTGAAAGACAATATCTACATCTATCTCAAGTCGGTGCAGATAAAGGATATCCCCACGCATTGTTGGTTGGGCAAGGACAACATGCCCGGCAAGGATGCTCCCGAGGGTACCGAACTGATCGCCGACGGCGAGACGATCGAGTATGCGAAAGGCAATACCTCTTGGGACGACAATTATCCCGCCCGACTGACCAACGGCCGACCCGTTTACGGCGCGGCTAATTTGCCTGACGACGTCGAGGGGCGTATCTCGATCGACGAGCAGATCGCCGCCCATCATCAGGAGAATGTCGCGGCCCTCTACTTCTATGAGAATATGCAGGGCAAGGGCATAAGCAAGAAGCAGGATTGGAAAAAGCCCGGGGAGATCACGTTCCCCGACGGCAGCGACAAGGACGAAAACGGGAATTTGAACAGTCCCAATCGTAAGGACCAAATGCTTTACGGCAGTTATATCGAGGTAAAGGCGCATTACGTGTCGCGTAACGAGGGCGATATGAGCGAGGGCGAGATCACCTATCGTTTCATGCTGGGCAAGGATACCGACACGGATTACGACGCGCAGCGCAATTACCACTATAAGCTCACGATGAAGTTCAACGGTTATGCCAACGATGTCGACTGGCACATCGATTACGAGCGCGAGCCGGGCATAATCATTCCGAACCCGTATTACATCTCGTATCTCTACAATCATTCGATGATGCTCCCCGTTCAGGTCAATACCGAACCCGGGGTTACCGTCACGGGCTTGAAGGCCGAGATTATCGACAACCGCTGGGCGCCCGATGAGGCCACTGAACTGAATTATTATCGTGCAATGGACCTTGAGGGGAAAAATATGTGGAATGGATTTTTATCGTTGCATGAGACGACTGAGACGGTAATAAAGAAAGAGGAAGGGGCTACATCGGTTAATGTGAATTCCAATAAGCAATATTACGAGCAGACACCTAAACGCGGAGAGCGAATATATTCGGATATGACCGACGGTACTCATACGACCGACGGTTCCAATGATACCGACAAATACAAAGTAAAGGTAGAGACTTCGGCCACGGCAGGCAATGTATATCATTTCTCGCTCCCGATGTATACCCGCGCCAAACAGTTGATAAAGGAGACTGCATATACGGGCAATAATCCTTATGTGGCGTATCAGCGAAAAGCCGTAGTAAGAATAACCGCCACATTGAGCGACGGTGGAAAGTATGAGGAGGATGTCACCATCTATCAGGTGCGCCGTATAGCCAATCCCAAGGGTATATGGCGTAAAGCCGATACAGACAATACCAAACCGTTCCATGTCGTTTTGAAGCGGTTGCCCAAAGAGTCTGCGACTGAATTCGAGTCGTTTAATTCTGTCGGTCCGTGGAGGGCGTATGTCATAAGGGAGTTTCCCGAGAATAATGGTCCCGTGACGTTGAGTGTTTCGGATTCTAATATTTCGGAGACGGGCAAGGCTGATATCGAATTCAACGGTAAAACGATGGAAAATGTGGATATCATATCGGGCCGAACGGATACCCCGATCGATTTCAATATTGACTTCAAAGGGAAGATTGGTCCGAATGAATCGCGCTATGCCATCGTAAGGGTCGAATACCATAACAATACGTGTTATCACCTTATCTTCGTGCGTCAGGGCGATTCGCCCGACGATCTTGTCGAGGGGGGGACAGTTTGGCATGCTATGAATATGCGAGATGCGACCACGGAGGCTTCGAGTCCCATAGACGAGGGTTCGTTGTTCAAATTCGGTAATCTGAGTCAACCGATAGATGCGAAACAGAACAAAAATTCGAAAACACCTTGGACGAATGTAGCCCCCGATTATTTTAGTGGTAACAGTTATGATTCGGATTCATGGACGAAGATTTCATCTAAAAATACGAGAGAGAATTTTGCGGATCCCCAAGTGAACGGTAAAGAGATTTGTGTTGCGTCATATGAGGATTTTGCGGATTTGTATAAGACAGGTACGATGGAACAAGGATTCGGCGTATTGTATGGCGATGAAGCTACGGAGGTATTGGATGATATCGAGCAGGTCTACGGTTATGATTATAGCAAATCGGGAACTTACGGAATGCGCGGTTGCTTCGTCTATAACCGAGATACGGGCAAGAATCTGTTTTTCCCTATAGGAGCGTCGGGATACGGTCATAGAAAACATAGTCTTAATGGTTTAAGTGGTGTTTTGCGATATTCTTGCAATGCTCGTTGGGGTTATTTCCCGACAGATTTGGGCGGAATGTATCCTAATGGAGTTAACGATGCCCCGCTTTTCTATGATGTGTATATGCGTCCCGGCGCCATATATTGGCTGAAAGAAAATGTTACGGACAACTATTTGGATCCTACTAATTCCGATAGTGCGGTCGGTTGGGATTTCAACTATTTTACGTTCGATTTCTTCCCGATTTCTAAATCGAATGTTTTTGGTGAGGCAAGTGAGCCTTGGGGTACTCCTAATCGTATCTATATTAACAGCGACGCCTGCTTCGTGCGCTGTGTGGAGAAGTAGCGACGGCCGAGACGCGTAACAGCAAAAACCCCGAGAGTGCGGAACTCTCGGGGTTTTTGATTTAGTTGCTGCGATCATATACTATTCGGAGCGTAGCGACCGAAGTCCCCTCCGAGGAGGGGATTTAGGGGAGGGTCAGACTTATATACGCGGCCCTTGGCCGCGGGTAAACGACCATCGGGGTTTGGTTTGCGACCATATGACGCCGATGCACTTAATAGCGACAACTATAGAATCTCCTCCAAACGTGCGACGGGTGATACGCCGAGGTCGCTGAAGATATTGTTGCAGTAACGGTAGTATCCCGCGACGGCTATCATGGCGGCGTTGTCGGTGGTGAACTTCATCTCGGGAATGAAGGTGCGCCAGCCGCGTCGGCGTCCCGTCTCGGCCACGGCCTCGCGCAATCCCGAATTGGCCGAAACCCCGCCTGCTATGGCGATGTCCTTGATCCCTGACTCTTTCGACGCCTTGATGAGCTTGCCCAGCAGAATGTCGATTATGGTGCGCTGTAACGACGCGCACAAATCGGCCTTGTGCCGCTCGACGAAATCGGGTTCGGCGGCGACCTTCTCGCGCAGGGTGTAGAGGAACGAAGTCTTCAACCCCGAAAAAGAGTAGTCGTACTCGCCGCGCACGTGCGGTTTGGCGAACGAAAAGGCGTCGCTATCGCCCTCTTTGGCGAGTTTATCGATCACGGGGCCGCCCGGGTAGGGTAGTCCCATCACTTTGGCACACTTATCGAATGCTTCGCCGGCAGCGTCGTCGATGGTGGTGCCGATTATCTCCATCTCCAGCGGCGACGACACCTTTACGATCTGCGTGTGCCCTCCGCTGACCAACAGACAGAGGAAAGGAAAATCGGGGTGCGGCATGTCGCGGTCGGGCAGGTCGATGAAGTGCGAGAGGATGTGTCCTTGCAGATGGTTGACCTCTACGAGGGGGATATTGCGGGCTATCGACAGACCTTTGGCGAACGAGGTGCCCACCAAGAGCGACCCCAGCAGACCCGGGCCGCGTGTGAAGGCTATGGCGTCGATCTTGTCGGGCGCGACGCCCGCATCCTTGAGCGCCGTATCCACCACGGGAATGATATTCTGCTGGTGGGCGCGCGAGGCGAGTTCGGGGATGACGCCGCCGTATTTGACGTGCACGGCCTGCGATGCTATGACGTTCGACAGCAATGTCGTATTGCGTATGACGGCCGCCGAAGTGTCGTCGCAAGAGGACTCTATGCCGAGTATCGTAATATCCATTTTTTAAGAAGTTGTTTCTGTTTTTAATAGAAATTTATCTACATTTGTGAGTTTAATGACGCTTGTCGCGATGCGCAAAGTTACTAAAATATTGTTAAAGGCGTTATCAGTCACTCTATTGTTTCTGATATTTTGCCCCATTGTGCTCGCGTTGATAGTCGATCTGCCTTCGGTACAGAATTTTATCGTCGACCGCGCCGTGAAATACGTCTCTCGCAAGCTGGAGACCACCGTGTCGATCGACCGCATACGCGTCGGCGCGTTGGGCAGCCTGAGCGTGGAGGGATTCTATGTCGAGGATTACGCGCGCGACACGTTGCTCTATGTCGGGAAACTGCGCATCTATCTGAACGATATCCCGGGCAAGTCGGGCATAATGCTGCGCAACGGCTCGATAGCCGACGCGGTGCTGAACATCCGCGAGATGCCCGACGGCGAGACCAACATAAAACAGGTCGTGAGCCGACTCTCGAACAAGAAAAAGAAGAAAGAGAAGGGCGAATTCGCCCTCAGGATAAGCGACGTGCAGGTAGACAATCTGACGCTGGTGATCGAGCGGCGCGAGCATCGCGACCCCGAGTACGGAATCGATTTCAGCGACATGCACCTGAACCGCACTTCGGCTTTCATCGACGATTTCACGCTCGACGGCGGCATGGTGGGCGGATATATCCGCAATTTCGCCACTGTGGAGCACAGCGGATTCACCGTGCGCAACTTTACGGGACGTTTTCTGGTCGACCGCGGACTTATCGATCTTCGCGATTTCGATATCGAAGCCGAGGACTCGGATGTGCGCTTGCGTTCGTTGACCCTGCGCGGCGACGACTGGAGCGCATACAAGGATTTCGTTCATAACGTCGCTATCGAGGGCGAGTTGCACGACACGCGCGTCTCGACCGACGACGTGGCTCATTTCGCTCCGCGGCTGCTGCCGTGGAAGCTCGCTCTGGACGATGCCGATATCGGCGTGAGCGGCACGGTGGCCGACCTGAAGGTCGACGTACGCAACGTGTCGTTCGGCGAGAGGAGCTCGCTGCGCGCCGAGGCGGCCCTGCGCGGACTGCCCGATGCCAAGCGGGCGACGCTGCGGCTCGATCTGAAGCGGTTGGTTACGTGCGAGGCGGATATCGAGGCGGTCGCCGAGGGCATCGCGGGCAAGGCTTTGTCCGACAAACTGCTTTCGATGGCGGGCGCGGCGGGCGACATAGTCTGCGCGGGATCGTTCTCAGGCGGTTTCGATGCGTTCGATACCAAGCTGACCCTCACCACTCAGGCGGGCAACGCTTCGTTCGCGGCGACGCGCAAACCTTTGGCGGGAGCGGGCAAGGCAGCCGCTTTGACGGCTTCGGCCGATGTGCGGCATCTGCGTCTGGGGCGTCTGCTGCAAAACAAGGCGCTCGGCGCGGCTTCGGCTTCGGTGCGCTTCGCGGGCAGCGTGAACGACGGCGCGCTGACGGGCGAGGTGAAAGGCGTGGTGGGTTCGTTCGAGTTCAAGGATTGCGTTTACGACTCACTCAAAATATCGGGACACATAAACAACCGCAGTTTTTCGGGTTCGGCGCATAGCGACGGCGGTCCTCTGCGCATGGCTTTGAGCGGTATGGCCGACATGAACGGCGAGCATCCGATATACGATTTCAAATTGCGGCTGGAGCAGGCCGATCTGCATGCCATGAATATTAATCGCCGCGATTCGGTGGCTCTGCTCGGTTTCGATGCGGATTTGTACGCCACGGGAGACGGCGCCGACGACATGAACGGTTCGCTGACGATAGACAACGGCCGTTACATCTACAACGTCGACACTCTGCGCAGCGGCGAGATGAAGATTACGGCGCGCAGCGCGGAGGGCAAACGTTCGTTGAACCTCGCTTCCGACTTCGCCGACGCCGCCTTCACGGGTCCCACGAGCTATGCCGAGCTGGTGCGTTATCTTAGCGCGTCGATGCGCAGGTATCTGCCCGTCATATCGGATGCCGCGCCGATCGATTACGAGGGGGACAGCGACGGCTATTCAGCTCTGTCGGTGACCGTGAAGAATGTCGATCCGCTGCTCGACGCCGTATCCGACGGCCTGCAACTGGCGCGCGGATCGAAGTTCAATTTCGTACTCAACCCCGCGGCCAACCGCATCCTGCTGCGCGCCGAGTCGGATTATCTGGAGCGCAACAACGTGCTGGCCACCAAATTGAACCTGAACGTCACCAATCAGGGCGATTCGTTGGCGATGTATCTCAGTACGGAGGACTTCTATGCTGGTACGTTCCACATGCCCCAGCTCTCGGTGATGGGCGGCGCGAAGAACGACCGCGTTACGCTGTCGGCGGGCTTCTCCGATACGGCCGACTCGCTTTCGGGCGTCATAGGGCTTTCGGCGGAGATCATGCGCGATCCCGAGAGCGGCATGCGTCGCGTCGCGATGAACATATTCCCGACGACCATAACGCAGGGCCGCAAGGATTGGCGTATAACCTCCGACCGAATAACTATCGACACGGCCCGTATCGAGATACGCGATTTCACGGTCCGCAGCGACGGCCAGATGTTGCATCTCGACGGCATTGCGTCGCGTAGCCGCGCCGATTCGATTACCTTGCGGTTGAGTAAGTTCAACCTCGCGCCGTTCATGGGATTCGCCATGCGCATGGGCTACACGATCAACGGTTACGGCAATGGCGAGGCTTCGATGAAGGCGGCGCTGAACCGCGGCGAGATGACGGCCGATATCGATCTCGACAGCCTGAGCGTTAACGGTATCTCCGTCGTTCCGCTCTGTATCGAATCGCATTGGGATTTCGAGCAGCAACGGGCGCGCGTGATGATCGACAACCTCGGCACGGGCGTCAATATCGTGCGAGGATATTACGCTCCCGTATCGCGTCGCTACTATGCCGAGGCGAAGTTGGACAATCTGCCGATGACGCTGTTGGATCCCATCCTTTCGGGCGTGGTTTCGGGCACCGAGGGCAAGGCGTCGGCCTCGCTGGAGATAATAGGGCAGGATCGCAACGCCGAGTTGAGCGGTACGATAGACGTCACGGGGCTGGGCACCACGGTCGACTTCACGCGGGCGCGTTATACCATCCCCGATGCGAGGATAAAGGTCGAGAAGAACCATCTTAAGACCTCTAATGCGCGCGTTTACGATTCGGAGCGCAACAGCGGATTGCTCACGATGGATCTCAATTTGGAGCATCTGTCGAACATCGCTTACGAGATGCGTCTGGTGCCGCGCCGCATGATAGTGCTCAACACTACCGAGCGCGACAACGATCTGTTTTACGGCAAGGTGTATGCTTCGGGCGTGGCGACCGTGCGTGGCAGCAAGAAGGGCACTACGCTCGACATAGTCGCCTCGACGGAGGGCGATTCGCGATTCTTCATGCCGCTGTCGGGCAAGAGCGACGCCTCGAATGCCGATTTCGTGATATTCGAGAAGCCCGGCATACAGGTCGACTCGACCAACTACCTGCTCCGCAAGAAGATGATGTTCGAGCGGCGCAATCGCGGCGTGTCGGAGAGCGCCAGCACCATGAATATCAACATCGAACTCACGGCCAACCCCAATGCCGAGGTGCAGTTGGTGATCGACCCCACGGTGGGCGATATAATCAAGGTGCGCGGCGACGGTATTCTGAATCTCAACATCGTGCCGAGGGCCAACGTTTTCGATATGTACGGCGACTACACGATTACCGAGGGCAGTTATCTGTTCACGTTGCAGAACATTATCAACAAACGCTTCATCATCGAGAGCGGGTCGACCATCCAGTGGGTGGGCGACCCGATGGACGCGCGCCTGAATATTAACGCCGTGTATAAGTTGAAAGCGTCGCTGCAACCTTTGTTGTCGTCCACCACGCTCGACAACATAACGCGCGCCGTGCCCGTGGAGTGCATCATCAACCTCTCGGACCGACTGACCAACCCCACGGTGACGTTCGACATAAAGGTGCCCAACGCCGATTCGGAGATACGCAACGCCGTGGCCAACCTGCTCAACAACCAGCAGTCGATCGCCACGCAGTTCATGTATCTGTTGGTGAGCGGCAGTTTCTACTCCGATTCGTCCACTTCGTCGAACATCGGCGCCACGGCTTCGGCCACCACGGGTTTCGAGCTTCTGTCGAACCAGCTGAGCAACTGGCTGTCGAGCGACGACTACAACATCGTGCTGCGTTACCGCCCGCGGTCGGAGCTTACGAGCGACGAGATCGACTTCGGGTTCTCGAAGAGTCTGGTGAACGACCGCCTGCTGGTCGAGTTGGAGGGCAACTATCTGGTCGATAATAAAATGGCGGCCAACGGCAATATGTCGAACTTCTTGGGCGAGGCTTACATCACGTGGCTCATCGACCGCAGCGGCAACCTCAAGCTGCGCGGATTCACGCAGACCATCGACCGCTTCGACGAGAACCAAGGTTTGCAGGAGACGGGCATAGGAATATATTACAAGGAGGATTTCGACAACTGGTCCGACCTCAAACGTCGCGTGAAGGAGCGTTTCATGAGCAAGCGTCGGCGCGAGCAGCGCGAGAGAGAGGCGGATTCGGCAGCGGATGCCGAGTTGCAGCGGCGCGACAGCACCGACCGCGCGACCTCGGAGGTAGGCAAGGCGCGTCGTCGCAACAACAGACATGCGCGTCGAGCGGAGGCCGAGGCCATGAAGGCCGATTCGACCTCGACCTCGATTTCGACTTCGACGGGCGAGGCGGCGCAAACGACGGAACAGAGATAAAACTTAAATAATTAAAGAAAAAAATTATGATTGATTTTCTTCAGGCTGCCGAAGCGGCAGCATCGGCAGGCGAGGCCGCAGCGGCGGCGAACAGCGAAGTTACCCGCATGGGACTTTGGGAGCTCTTCACCAAGGGCGGTTGGCTCATGTGGCCGCTGCTCATTCTGGGCGGCGTCACGGTCTTCATCTTCGTGGAGCGTTACATGGCCATCCGTAAGGCGTCGGTGCTCGACATGAACTTCATGAACCGTATCCGCGACTACATCTCGGACGGCAAGATCCGTTCGGCCATCGATCTGTGCCGCAAGACCAACACGCCCATCGCGCGCATGGTCGAGAAGGGTATCGAGCGCATAGGACGTCCCATGAGCGACATTCAGTCGGCCATCGAGAACGTGGCCAATCTGGAGGTTTCGAAGCTGGAGAACGGCCTGCCGTTCCTCGCCACCATCGCGGGCGGCGCGCCCATGATCGGTTTCCTCGGCACGGTTATCGGTATGGTGCAGACCTTCATGGATATGGCCGCGGCGGGTGGCACGGTCGACATGTCGCTGCTTTCGGGCGGTATGTATGTCGCTATGGTGACCACGGTGGCGGGTCTGGTGGTCGGTATCCCCGCCTATTTCGGCTACAACTACCTCGTGGCCCGCATCGAGAAGTTAGTGTTCCAGATGGAGGCCAATTCGATTGCGTTCATGGATATTTTGAATCAACCCGTAAAGTAGGCAGTCATGGCAATCAAACGAGGATCGAAAGTCAACCAGTCCTTCTCGGCATCGTCGATGACCGACCTGATGTTTCTGTTGCTCATATTCATGATTATAGCCACCACTCTCATAAACCCCAACGCCGTGAAACTGATGTTGCCCAAGAGTGCGAACCAGTTGAAGGACAAGGCGGTGATGACGGTGTCGATCAAGGATGCGGGCGCGGGACGATACATCTATTACGTCGAGTTGGAGAACGTGGGGTCGCGCGAGGGCGTCGACCGCGCTTTGAAACAGCGTCTCGAAGGGCAGGAGGAGCCTACCGTGTCGCTCCACGCCGACAAGACGGTGCAGTGGGACGAGATCGTTCAGGTGATGAACATCGCCAAGGATAACGGTTACAAGCTGATAGCCGCCACCCAGCCTTAGGCGGCGGGCGGCTTGGGGACTTTTTGCGCGAACCGTTTCCAACGGATCGGATAATCCAAACTTTTGAGATTATGAATTACTACGACGAAAATGACGACCGACCGAAACTTTACGGAGGCGTCGCCGCAGCGATATATACGGTAGTCGTGGCAGCGTTGCTGCTGCTGGTTTACATCAGGATCGAGGTGACCGAGCCTCCAGCGATGATGGAGATCATTATCGAGGAGGAGCGTCCGCGTCCCAAGCCGCGTCCCGTGGTGAGCGCCCAATCGCCGCGCCACGAGAACGTATCCACCGTAAGGGAGAATTCGCAGCAGGTGACGGGCGCCGACGAGAAGACGCAGACGGTGAACAGCCGCGCCATATTCCACAGCAACAAGGGCGGCGCGGACGAGCCCGAGGACGTGGGCAATCCGTATGCGCGCGAGGGCGACGAGAATCTGGCGAGCGGCGACGGGGGCGGCCTGAATCCCGTCGGCAACGACCAGCTGGACGAGGGTCTGCGCGGCCGCGGTCTGGTGGGCAACCTGCCCGTGCCCTCCTACCCGGGCAATACGAGCGGAAAGATCGTGATCCGTGTAGCCGTGGACCAGCACGGCAAGGTGACGAGCGCGGCGTACGAGCCCAAGGGATCCACTTCGTCGGATGCGGCGCTTATCGCGGCGGCCATCGATGCGGCCAAACGGGCGCGTTTCACCGAGAGCCGCAGTTTCGTGCAGGGCGGAACGATAACCTATAATTTCAGACTCAATTGATCCGACGGCGTATGAGACGATTAATCTGTTGCATGATTATGCTGTCGGCCGTTGCCGTGTCGGCTTATGGTCGCGTTCCGAGCGATGTGGACGGGGCGGCCGTCGAGTGGCGGCGCGCGTCGCAGGGCGGCGACGGTCGGGAGAAGAACGGTCCGCGCATGACTTTCGAGCGCACGTCGCACGATTTCGGCGATGTGGCGCGTCACGGGGGCGACCTTATAAAGGAGTTCCGTTTCGTCAACGACGGCAACGCGCCGTTGGTAATCAAGAAGATCACCAAGTCGTGTTCGTGCCTGACGGTGACCTACTCGCGCAAGCCCGTGCTCCCGGGCGAGGCGGCGGTGATAAAGATCAAGTACGAGCCGCACAAGATCGAGGCGGGTATATTCCATCGCGTGATACAGATCTACACCAATGTGTCGGACGACGTGCGCCTTATAACGATTCAGGGCAATTCGATCGACGACAAGACCTCGCGCAAGCGCAGGCAGTAGGGGAGGGAGCGAAAAACAATCCCGTTATTCGGATCGTCCGAATAACGGGATTGTTTTTGCTTGCGCGGCGCAGAGTCTATCTGCGGCTCGCGCGGCCCGAAAGGCCGTAAAGCTATTCATACCTTCGAAACACCGCCGCCGTGCGCGAGGTGTTGTATATTCGTATGCGGTGCCGTATGCCGTCGGCGGTCTCGACGGGGAACGAGAAGTGCTCGTCGTCGGTTCGCTGACGTCCGAGTCCGCCGAAACGCTCCTCGTCGGTGCTTAACGCGAGCACGTATTTGCCCGCTTCGCGCACGGGCAGTTCGTAATCGGGTATCGAGGCGGCGGGGTGCCAGTTGAATACGAACAGCAGGTCGCGGTGCGAGAAGACCATCGTTTTGTTCTTTTCGTCCATGTGCAGGTTGTAGGGATAGCCGTCCGACAGTACGCGGTGGCTGCGTATGAGACGCAGCATCTCGCGGTCGAAGTTGGCCAGATAAGAGTAACGCAACCCCTCGTCGTCTCGCAACGACCACTGTCGCCGCGCGTGGGCGTAAGACCAGCCGTTTCCCTCGCGCGGAAAGTCTATCCACTCGGGATGGCCGAATTCGTTGCCCATGAAATCGAGATAGGCGTCGCCTCCCGCGGCGATGGTTATGAGACGTATCATCTTGTGCAGCGCCATGCCGCGATCCACCACGAGGCTCGCGCTCGCGCGGTCCATCGAGTCGTACATCGCCTTGTCCATTAATCGGAACGCTATGGTCTTGTCGCCCACCAACGCCTGATCGTGCGATTCGGCGTAAGCCACCGTCTTCACCTCGGGCAAACGATCGGTCAGCACCTTCCACATCTCCCATATATTCCACTCCTCGTCGGGAATATCCTTGAGCATCCTTATCCAGAAATCGGGAATCGCCATCCCGAGACGGTAATCGAAACCCGTGCCGCCGTCGTCGATGGGGATACAGATCCCGGGCATGCCGCTCACCTCCTCGGCTATGGTGACGGCCGATGGGCGGAACTCGTGCGCGAGCCTGTTGGCAAGGGCGAGGTAGGTCATGGCGTCGGTGTCCACTCCGTCGTCGAAGAATTTCTCGCGGCAGTCGAAGTCGACGTATCCGTGGTGGCGATATATCATCGAGGTCACGCCGTCGAAACGGAATCCGTCGAAGCGGAATTCGTCCAACCAGTACTTCACGTTCGAGAGGAGGAAATGCTCCACGCCGCCCTTGCCGTAATCGAATATGCGCGAATCCCAATGAGGTTGGTAGCCCGCCTCGCCCGCTTTCGAGTAGTGGTGGTCCGAGCCGTCCAATCGGTCGATGCCTTCGTTGATGTTCTTCACGTAATGCGCGTGCACCAGATCCATCACCACGGCCATCCCGAGCGTATGGGCCGTGTCGATAAGCCGTTTCAGCTCCTCGGGGGTGCCGAAGCGCGACGACGGGGCGAAGAAGTTCGACACGTGGTATCCGAACGAACCGTAATAGGGGTGCTCGGCCACTGCCATGAGTTGTACCGTATTGTATCCCGCCTCCTTTATGCGCGGCAGTATGAGCTCCGTGAATTCATCGTACGTTCCGACGCCCTCTCTCTCCTGCGCCATGCCCACGTGCGCTTCGTATATGAGCAGATCGCCGACCGAAGCCGCGTCGAACGACTCGCATCGCCATTCGTACGGCCGCGGCGCCCAGAATTGGGCGGTGAAATTCTTCGTCCGCTCGTCCTGCACCACGCGGGTGGCGTATGCGGGTATGCGGTCGTGCCAGCCGTTGGCGCCGTGTATGTGGAGTTTGTAGAGCGAGCCGTGCGTGAGCAGATGGCCGTACATGGCGTCGGGGAAAAATGCGCTCCACACGCCGCCCTCGCCCTTGTCGAGACGTATCTGTGTGCGTTGCCACGAGTTGAAGTCGCCGAAAATGTATGCGTCTATGGCCTCGGGCAGCCATTCGCGGAACCACCAGCCGCTCAACTCCTCGTCGCGCTGCCATCCGAAGTAGCGGTATCCGTTGGCATAGTCGACTATCGAACCCGCCTGCGCGGTTATGGCCTTCATGCGGGCCAGATATCGCGCATGGCGTTCCTCTATGCGGTCGGCCACGGGCCGCAGCCATTCGTCGCGCTCTATCATGGGGAGTTTTCCTCGGGTGGTGTCCATAACTTTTAAGATTGAGTATATACAAATATAGCAAACTATTTGCAAAAATCGCTTAGTGTCAGAGAATAATTGAGTATATTTGCTATAACGAATACGCCGCGACGGCCCCGCGCCGAAGGTCGCGGCAGTTAAATGACGACAGATATGAAACGTTTGTGCTTTACCGTGTTGACCCTTGTCTGCGCGCTTGCCGCCGCGGCGCAGAATGCCGATTCGCTGGCGGGCGCGTACATGAACGCCGAAGACTGGTTCGCCCTCCGACGGCATGTCGAGCAGCGGCGCGGCGATATGTCGCCTTTCTTCGCGACATTCTCCGATGCTTTGATCCTCGGTTATTTTAATCGTCCGACGGAGGCTTGCGACGCCATCGACCGATTGCTGGCGGATTACGGCGACGAATTGGGATTCGACAACGCGATGTCGATGACGGTGCAGAAGGCGTTGAATCTGAGCGGATCGGGACGTAATGCCGAGGCTGTGGCCGCGATGCGCGACTTCCGCGAGCGCGCGTCCGACGATCTTACGGAGGAGCAGACTGCTATGCTTCGTTCGCAGGAGAAACTGTGCGGCGAGCTGGCGAAATACCGACTCTTCGCGCGTCGCGACGACGGGTCGCCGACCGACGTTCCGTTTCGGCTCGACACCCTCGGTCCCAACGCCTATATGCTTATGTTGGAGGGCGAGTTGAACGGGCGGACGTTCGACGTGGTGTTCGACACTGGCGCGGGAGTGAACGTCGTCAGCCCCGAGACGGCCGAGCGGTGCGGGATGGAGTTCCTCGACGTCGCCGTATCGGCAGCGGGAATAACCTCGGCCGCGGGACGGATCGCCGTGGCTCGCGAGTTTCGGCTGGGCGGCATCGTGTTCGAGAATGTGCCGTTCTATGTGTTGGATCTGCGCACGGGCAACGAACGGGCCGACGAATATTTGTCGAGATTGCAGGTGATTATGGGCGTGCCGACGATGAATGTCTTGGGAAATATCCGTTTGGATATGGGACGCGGGACGATGACCGTCTCCGACCGACCCTTCGACGACGAGGATATAGGATGGGCCGACCTCTGCTGCGTGAACGGCAGCATGCGTGTCGAGGCTCGGCAGCCTGACGGCGTGCCGCTCACTCTCGCGATGGATACGGGCAGCCAGTCGAGCAGTTTTAATCCCGATTATTATATCCGCAACAAGGATCGTCTGGAGGCGGCGGGCCGTCGCGATTCGATCGGAGTGGCGGGGTTCGGCGGCGCCGTCAGGACGGAGGTGTTGAATATTCCGTACGAGAGCGTCGAATTGGGCGGCCGCGCGTGCTATCTGTGCAATGTGGCGGTGCATCTGCCCGACAATAGCGCGGGCCACATGTTCAACCGATTGGACGGAACTTTCGGTCTCGATCTGTTCCTGCGCTTCAGGCAGGTGTATCTCGATATGAACCGTATGCGGTTGGGGACGAGGTATTGATCGCGTCTTTATTAGAGTCATGCGAGTCCGATTGGATGACGTTCGGGCGGTTTGCAGTTTGCCGACGGCGACGGAATGCGCGAGCCTCGGCGAGCAGCAGTCCGCCGCGTGGGGCGGCGGCGAACTGCCGACATCGCGATGCGATGTCGAAAATTTTATGAGGAATGTAAATAAAAAACGGCTGCCCGATCGTCGGACAGCCGCGGCTTCATCGTATTCAAGCAGGGTGCTTCTTCAGGCGCTTCAAGCCACTCGCAAGGTTATGTTCTCCTCCTCGTCGCGGTCGATGGTCACTCGGCCGCCCACCTGCAATTTGCCGTCGATGATGAGAGCCGACAAAGGCTCCTCCACCTGATCGAGCAGCGTGCGGCGAAGCGCGCGGACTCCGTAACGCGACTCGTAACCCATCACGGCGAGCCGTTGCTTGGCCTCGGAGGTGATCTCCACCTCGTAACCTAACTGTTTGGTGCGCGAGAGTATTCCGTCCAACTCCAGATCGATGATCCGCTCCACGTCGTCCACCGTCAGCGTGCGGAAGTAGACGATGTCGTCGATACGGTTGAGGAACTCGGGCGCGAAGGTGTACTCCAGAGCCTTGCGGTACTCGACGTATGGCGTCACCACGCAGTTGGTATCTTTCGACGGGGTGTTGTAACCCACCTGTACGCTTTTCTCGGCCACGGCGCGCGATCCCACGTTCGAGGTGAGGATTATCACCGTGTTGCGGAAGTCGACCTTGCGGCCCGAACCGTCGGTGAGGTGTCCCTCGTCGAAGATCTGCAACATCGAGTTGAACACGTCGGGATGCGCCTTCTCGATCTCGTCGAACAGAATCACGGCATAGGGCTGGCGTCGCACCGCCTCGGTGAGCTGTCCGCCTTCGCCGTAACCCACGTATCCCGGGGGCGAGCCGATGAGTCGGGCGACGTTGTGTTTCTCGCCGTACTCCGACATGTCGATGCGTATGAGCCCCCGTTTGCTGTCGAAGAGCCACTTCGAGAGCTCCTTGGCCAGCAGCGTCTTGCCCACTCCCGTCGGTCCGACGAAGAGGAATACCCCGATGGGGCGTCCCGCGTCCTTCAGACCCGCCCGCGAACGCTGCAAGGCTCGCGAAACGCGTTGCACGGCCTCGCTTTGGCCTATGACGCGGCCTTCGAGATACTCGCCGAGCGAGCGCAGACGCTCCGCCTCGCCGTGCGATATATGCTCTGCGGGAATGCCCGTCATGGAGGTTATCACGCGCTCCACCTCGGCCGTCCCGATCTCGATCGGATTGCTCTGCATGTCTCGGTGCCACTCGGCGCGCTGTTCGTTGAGACGCGATTTGAGCGCTACCTCCTTGATCCTCGCCGTCGCGGCCTTTTCGTATATAAGCGCCGTTACGGCCTCGCGACGCTCCTGCTCCACCGCCTGCAACTGACGCTCCGTCTCGCGGATCGCGTCGGGCTCTCGGGCCGCGCCTATGCGGGTGCGCGCTCCCGCCTCGTCCATTACGTCGATGGCCTTGTCGGGGAAGTGGCGGTCGGTTATATAACGCTCGGTGAGAGCCACGCACGCCTTGAGCGCATCCTCGGAGTAGCGCACGTTGTGGTGCTTCTCGTAATAGGGCGCGATGTTGCGCAGAATCTCCAGAGTCTGCGCGGCCGACGTCGGGTCGATCATCACCTTCTGGAAACGACGCTCCAGAGCCGAGTCGCTCTCGATGTTCTCGCGGAACTCGTCCAGCGTGGTCGCGCCTATGGTCTGCAACTCTCCTCGCGCGAGGGCGGGTTTGAGTATGTTGGCCGTGTCGAGGCTGCCTTGCGTGGCGCCTGCGCCCACGATGGTGTGTATCTCGTCGATGAATATGATCGTATCCTTCGAGCGGCGCAGCTCGTCGAGCAATTGCTGCATCCGCTCCTCGAACTCGCCGCGGAACTTGGTGCCCGCCACGAGCGAAGCCACGTCGAGCGAGAAGATCGTTTTGTTGCGGATGGTGTAAGGCACATCGCCCGAGGCTATGCGCAGAGCCAGCCCCTCGATTATGGCGCTTTTGCCCACTCCCGCCTCGCCGATGAGGATCGGATTGTTCTTCTTGCGGCGCGAGAGGATCTGTATCACGCGGTCGATCTCCGCCTCGCGGCCTATCACGGGGTCGATCTTGCCTTCGCGCGCCAGACGCGTGAGGTCGGAGCCGAATTTGTCGAGCATGGCCGACGATTTGCCGCTGCTCTCGTCGTTGAGGTCCACGGCATGGAATCTTATCTCCGATTGCAGGTCGGGCAGCGGATCGGTCAATTCGGTCATGGCCGACGCTATCGTCTGCGCCGTGATACCGTATTGCGCGAGTATCTGCGACGTGGCGGTCGTGGTGTCGGCCGTGATATCGAGCAGCGCGTGCGCCGTCGAGACGTTGCGCACCGTCTTGTTCTCGTCGAGCAACTTTCGGCGGTATTGCTTCAGGAACTCCTCGGGAGCGACCTCCTCGTCGCGCGGCTGCGTCTTGATGAGGTTCTCGATCCGAAGCGGCGCCTGAAACAACTCCCAGTCCTTGAGTTTCGAAACGAGCGCGCGATAGGCCATCGTTCCGTCCTCGCGGAGAATCTCCAGAGCGATACGATCCTTGTACGATTGGCGTATGTCGGCCTTGGTGAGGTCGAAAGTCACGCGGGCGAATACGGCATCCAAAGTCTTCGAAATCTTATTTCCCATATCAGTGTTTTTTGTCATTTTCGGCTATATAACGTACGGGAAATGTCAAATATTATGTTAAAAGGCGGAAACGGTTTTTTCGACGCTTGCCGACAGCGGGGTACGGACATGAAAACACATCCCGACGGAGACTCCGTCGGGATGCGATAATTGGGCAGGCACATCGACATTGCACGGCAATGTCGGCAGTTCGCCGCCGCCCCACGCGGCGGACTGCTGTTCGCTCTATGCTCACACAGTCCTGCCGCCGACGGCGAACCGTTATATTCCTTTTACTTCGTTATAATATCGATATTCAGCTCGTCGAGCTGTGTCTTGTCGATATACGAGGGCGCGTCGAGCATCACATCGCGGCCCGCGTTGTTCTTGGGGAACGCTATGTAGTCGCGGATCGACTCCGATCCTCCGAACAGGGCGCACAGACGGTCGAATCCGAACGCCAGTCCTCCGTGGGGCGGCGCGCCGAATTTGAACGCGTTCATCAGGAAGCCGAACTGCTCCTGCGCCTTCTCGGGCGTGAATCCGAGGATTCGGAATATCGCGGCCTGCAACTTGGCGTCGTGGATACGTATCGAGCCGCCTCCTATCTCCGTGCCGTTGCATACGAAGTCGTAAGCGTTGGCGCGCACGCGCGCGGGATCGCTTTCGAGGTATTCCACATCCTCGGGCTTGGGCGATGTGAAGGGGTGGTGCATGGCGTAATAACGCTGCGTCTCGTCGTCCCACTCGAACATGGGGAAGTCGACCACCCACAGCGGCGCGAACTTCTTCGGATCGCGCAGCCCCAACTGCTCGGCCACATGCAGACGCAGGGCGCAGAGTTGCGCGAGGGCCTTGAACTTCTTGCCGCAGAGGATGAATATCATGTCGCCCGCCTTGGCCTGCATGCGCTCGACCATCTGCTTAAGCTCCTCGGGCGCGAAGAACTTGTCGATCGACGACTTGACGTTGCCCTGCTCGTCCAGACGTATCCATACCAATCCCTTGGCTCCCACCTGCGGACGCTTCACGTATTCGGTCAGGGCGTCTATCTGCTTGCGGGTGTACGAAGCGCATCCCTCGGCGGCGAATCCGACGATATATTCGGCGTCGTCGAACACCGAGAACGAATGTCCGTGGGCGAGGTCGGTCACGTCGTGGAACTCCATGCCGAAACGCAGATCGGGTTTGTCGGAGCCGTATTTCTCCATCGCCTCGATCCAAGGCATGCGTCGGAACGGCTCCGTGAAGTCGATATCCATCACCTCGCGGAACATGTATTTGGCCCAACGCTCGAATACCTCCAATATATCCTCCTGCTCGACGAACGACATCTCGCAGTCGATTTGGGTGAATTCGGGCTGACGGTCGGCGCGCAGGTCCTCGTCGCGGAAACAGCGCACGATCTGGAAATAACGGTCGTATCCCGCCACCATCAACAGCTGCTTGAGCGTCTGCGGCGACTGGGGCAGGGCATAGAACTGGTTGGGGTTCATGCGGCTGGGCACCACGAAGTCGCGCGCGCCCTCGGGGGTCGAACCCACGAGATAGGGGGTCTCTATTTCGAGGAAACCCTCCTTGTCGAGGAACGTGCGTATGGCGTGCGCCATGCGGTGACGCAGGATCATGTTGCGTTGCAGCGGCGCGCGGCGCAGATCGAGATAGCGGTATTTCATTCGAAGCTCGTCGCCGCCGTCCGAGTTCTCCTCGATGGTGAACGGAGGCGTCTGCGCTTCGTTGAGTACGACGATGCTGTCGGCGGCGACCTCTATGTCGCCCGTGGGCATCTTGGGATTCTTCGACGCGCGCTCTATTACGCGGCCCTTGACCTGTATCACGTATTCGCGGCCCAGCGCGGCGGCGATGTTGCGGGTCTGCTCCGGCGAGTGCTCCTCGACGACGATTTGGGTTATGCCGTAACGGTCGCGAAGATCGATGAAGGTCATCGCTCCCAGATTGCGGATCTTCTGAACCCATCCTGCGAGCGTCGTTTCGCAGCCGACGTCGGTCAGGCGCAACGCTCCGCATGTATGACTTCTGAACATAGTATTGGTAGTATTAAACGTTTACTGTTAACGATTCGCAAAAGTAGTGATTTTAATGGTTATTCGCAAAGTACCCGCATATATTTCGACATTGCGGCGCAATGTCGGCAGTTCGCCGCCGCCCCACGCGGCGGACTGCAACTCGCCGAGGCTCGTGCAATCCTGCCGCCGACGGCGTTATATTACTGTCGATTTGTTTTTTTATCTCCGTTTTACTACTTTCGCGGGGGATTTATGGAAAATTGTAAAAACGAAGCCTCGCGCGATGAAAAATTCATGCGCATGGCAATAGACGAGGCGCGCAAGGCGTTGAATGAGGAGGAGGTGCCCATCGGCGCCGTGGCCGTTTGCGGCGATCGCGTGGTGGGACGGGGCCACAATTTAGTGGAGACTCTGTGCGACGCCACGGCCCACGCCGAGATGCAGAGCATCACGGCGGCGGCCTCGACGCTCGGCGGAAAGTATCTTAAGGGGTGTACGTTGTACGTCACCGTCGAGCCTTGCGTGATGTGTGCGGGAGCTTTGGCGTGGAGCCAGATCGACCGCGTGGTTTACGGCGCGGCCGACCCGAAGCGCGGCTACACCACCGTCGGCGGGCGGATATTCCACCCCAAGACCGAGGTCACGGGCGGCGTTTTGGCCGAGGAGTGCGAGGAGTTGATGAAGGAGTTCTTCAAAGGATTGCGTTAGGCGTTCGGCTCGTATGCGGATTTTCGGGCGCGAGGCGAAAATTTGCAGAATAAATAAAAAAATATAACTTTGTAGAGTTCTATCGCCGCGCACGATGGAACGCGAGACTTGAAACATTGAAATATTTAACCTGATAAACATTAATTTAGATTATGAAAAAGATTGTTTTTATGGCAGTTGCGTTGATGGCTTTTGCCGTTGCGTCTGCGCAGGAGGATGTTGTTGCGGTTTATAATCAAAGCACCGAAGCTCTCAAGGCAAGAAACTTCGCCAAGGCTGCGGAACTGTTGGAGAAGGTCATCGCCGACGGTGAGGAGTCGGAGGACGATACCGTTCTGGGTTGCGTGGAGAATGCCAAGAAGAATCTGCCCGCGGCTTATCAGGGAATGGGCGCCATGTCTGCCGCAGCGGCCATGAAAGCCGAGAAGCCCGAGGATGCCGACGCCAAGTTCGCCGACGCCATCGCCAACCTCGACAAGGCTGTCGCCAAGGCCAAGGAGTTCAAGAACAATGCGGCCGCCGCCAAGGCCAATGCCATGCTCGCTAAGGTATATCAGGCGCAGGGCGCTTCGGCTTTCAACAGCGAGGATTACGCCAAGGCTATCGAGATCTTCGCCAAGGGTTACGCTGCTGATCCCAAGAATACGGATATGGCCATGAACCTCGCCGAGAGCTACTTCAAAATGGATAACTATGCCGAGGGTATGAAGATTTGCGAGGAGGTCGCAGCTCTGCCCAGCCCCAAGTACGACGCTGCTATCGCCGCTGCCAAGACCAAGATGGGTCAGTATACCAACAATCAGGTTGCCAAGTTGCAGCAGGCTAACGACTTCGACGGTATCATCGCCATGTCGGAGACCATCGGTGACAAGGCTCTGGCACAGCGTATCGCCGTGCAGGCTTACCTGCTGAAGAAGGATTACGCCAAGGTGATCGAGTTGGGCGAGGCTGCCGCCGAGGCTCAGACGACCGACGAGGACAAGAGCGCGGTATATTACAACCTCGCGTCGGCTTACAACGCCAAGGAGATGAAGGACAAGGCCATCGCAGCGTTCAAGAAGGTTACGACCGAGCCTTACGCCACTCCCGCCAAGACTGCCGTTGCCGAGCTTTCGAAGTAATAGCGCGATAGTTCGATAAATCGAAACCGATCATGTGCTGCATGGTCGGTTTTTTTTGTGCCCATAGGCAGGGTAGGCGGGGCGGAGTGGTCGTATGTCGCGATTCACGCCGTCCGCTTCGTCGTCTCCGCGTGTTTTTATGCCTTGCAGCCTGTTCTTTCGGTCCTTCGGTCGGAGGGCGGGGAGTGGGGTGCGAGTCGTGGCGAATGACGGGCCGCAACAGCTTTGCGCTACCGCGACCTCGCGCCCTGATACTGCGGTTCGCACCCCTCCGAATATCCGATCCGATATGTTTCGGCGTAAACGAAAAGCGGTCCCCGCGCAATGCGGGAACCGCTCGATAACATTATCCGATTGTCGGGATCTTACTTATTCCAGCCCGGGTTTTGCTGGCCTGCGAGTATCTGGTTGGCATAGATCTCGTTCGAGGGAACGGGCCATACGAAACGATAGTCGTCGCTCGTAACCGACAGATTCTCGAACATGCTGCCGCTCTCGATCAGACCGAAGCTCTCGCCCGTTCCGATCTTGCCCGTCTGGGGCTTGCGCGATGAGATGCCGTCGCCCCAACGCTTGAGGTCGGAGATGCGGTTGCCCTCGAACATCAACTCGCGCGTGCGCTCGGCCTTCACGTCGGCCAAAGTCACGTTGTCCAGAGCGCTCAAACCGCGCTTGGTGCGCAAAGCGTTCAGATAAGTCTTGGCATCGCCGCCCTGTGCATAGAGACCCGCCTCTGCCGCGATGAGGTACATCTCGGCGATACGGAACACCTTGAATGCGTTGCGGTAGTTCTTCGTGCCCGCGGTGGTCTGCAATGCGGGGTTGCCCGGGTACTTGTTCATCAGATAGACGGGAGTCGCGATCTTGTTGCCGTTGATCTCGCAAGTCGAATTCTCGGCTTTGAGGAAGTACACGCCCTTGCGGTAGTCGGCATCGTCGTACATGTCGACGAGCGTCTGCGTGGGGATGTACTGCGGCAGGTAATAGTCGTTCTTGCTGTTCTGGTCGCGAACGAACTGAGTGCCGTAATCGGCGGGAAGCTCGGTCGTGCTGGCATAGAACACGAAGATGATCTCCGATCCCGCGTCGTCGGTGAAGAGCGTCTTCAGCGCGTCGGCCGAGTCGGCCAGCGCATACACGCCGTCGGCGATGAGCGAAGCGGCCTTTTTGTAGGCCTCGTCGTAATTGTGCATCTGGAGATATACGCGGGCCTCAAGAGCCGTTACGCAATCCGTCGTGAGCACCTTGGCGCCTGCCTTGCCGTCGGTACCGTTCAGGAGGGTCTTAGCCTCGGCGATATCCGACAAAACCTGCGCATAGGTGTCTGCCAGCGAGCTGCGCGGAGGCATCTCCTGAGGGTTGAAGCCTTTCAGCACGGGCATGCCCGAGTAATCCTTGCTCGCCGTGGCGGGGTCGTAATCGCCGCAGAACTTCTCGATAAGCTGGAAGAGCGACATGGCGCGGATGAAATACATCTCGCCCATGATTGCGTCGTAATCCGCCTTCTCCTCGTCGGTGTAGCTGATCGAACCGTCCTTCGAGAGAACGTAATTGGTTTGGGCTATGGTCTTGTAGTTGGCCTGCCAAACATCCTCCACCTCGTAATCGGCATAGGTGTAATCCCATTTGTGGAGAGGCCCGTACACGTTGCCGAAGCCGCGGACCGCATTCACGTAATCGCCCTGAAGGTCGCCGGCGATGATGAGCGGAGCGGCGAAGTTGCCGCGGAACAGCGCATAGGTTCCGAGCTCGAATTTCTCGAGATCGCTCATCGTCTTCAACGCCTGATCGTTCACCAGCTTGTTCTCGGGATAGGTATCCAGATCGCAAGAGACGAAGACCATCGAGCAGACGGCTATTACGATCGATATTGCTATTTTTTTCATATTCGTCATCTTTATTAATTACACAAATTGTTAGAATGTAAGCTGCAAACCGCCAACGAACTGACGCGAGTTGGGGTAACGACCGTAGGTGAGGTTGGTGTCGGCCTCGGGGTCGAAACCGGTGTAGTTGGTTACGGTGAGCAGGTTGCGGGCCGTGAAGTAGATGCGGACACCCTTCATGAAGCCGGTCTTATCCATCCATTTGCGAGGCAGCGAATAGCCCACGGTGAGGTTCTTCAGTCGCAGGAACGAAGCGTCCTCGATCAGGTGAGAGTCGAATTGCACCGTCTCGCCGAACTTGCCGTATTTGGCCACATCGCCCGGCTTCTCCCAACGGTTCAACAGATCCTTGTTGCGGCTGTACGAGGTGTACTGGTCCAGCTCGGTGAAGTAACGGTCGTTGTTTACCAGATACTTGCCGTAGTTCCACGAGAAATCGGCGGCGATGCTTATGCCTTTCCAGCTCGCGTTCAGGCCGAAGCCGCCCGCCCACGGAGCGTAACGCGATTTGCCCTGCAACTCGGCTACCGCCTCGTTGTAATCCTTGGTCGCCGTGCGCTCGCCCGTCGCGGGGTCGATGGCGGCCCACATATACTTGCCGTCGTCGGGATCGACGCCCAGCAGCGTCTCGCAATAGAGCTCGCCCACGTCGTGGCCCACGGTGTACGACATCAGATAGCTCGGCATGGGATATTCGTCGTAGCCGTTGAATATCTTGGTCACGCAGTTCTTGTTGTACGAGAAGTTCACGTGCAGGTTCACCAACCAATCCTTGGTGCGCACCACGTCGCCGCTCACGTTGACGTCGATGCCGCGGTTGTACATGCTGCCGACGTTTCTCATACCCGAGGCGTAACCCGAAGTGTAGGGGTAAGGCACATTCATCAACATATCCTCGGTCTTACGATTGTAGAACTCGATCTCCGCCGTCAGACGATCCTGCCACAAGCCGGCAGTTACGCCCACGGTAAAGAGTTTCTGAGTCTCCCAACTCAACTCGGGGTTGTCGATGGTGCTTATCACCAGACCCGACTGGTCGTAGTAGTTGCCCGAAGCCACGAGTCCGAGCGCCGAATAAGCGTCGATGTCGGCATTACCCTGAGTACCGTACGAAACTTTGAGCTTCAAGGCGTTGAGCGCATCGCTGTCGGCGAGGAAGTTCTCGCGCTTCAAATCCCACATGGCGCCCAAAGCATAGAAGGTGGCGCCGCGGTTGCTCGCGCCGAAACGCGACGAGGCGTCGTAACGCACCGAAGCGTCGAAGAAGTATTTGCGGTCGAAGTTATACTCCAAGCGGCCGAAAGCCGAGTTGAAGTAGTATTCGCTGGCGTCGTCCGAGGCCGAGGGAGTTCCCGTTCCGTTGCCGATGGTCATCATGCGCTCGTCTGTCTGACCGCTGCGGCTCGCCGAGAGTTTGTCGTAACGGTACTGTACGCTCTCGTGGCCGGCCAATACATAGAAGTTGTGCTTCTCGGCCGAAGTCCACTGGTAGTCCATCGTGTTGGTGTAGGTCAGCGTGTGGTCGTTCGACGCGCTGCGCGATACCGAACCGTTGCCCGAGCCGAAAGGATACGCGGGCGAAGAGGTGCTCTTAACGGTGTAGTACCAGATATCGCCGCTCAACTGCGTCTTGATGTTGAAGTTCTTGAACGGAGTGATTAATGCGTACGCGCTGGCGTTGACCTGCAACGTGCGGCCGATGTAAGCATAATACTTGTTCTTCAGAAGCGGGTTTACCACGCCGATGTAGGGGATTTTCTCCACGTCGGTGCCGTCCTCGTTGTAGGGCGACGCGTAAGTGGGGAACATGATGGCGCCGAAGGCCACGTTGTCGGCCATGTAGTTCAGATAACCTTGAGTCGAGTTGGCCTGCTCGCGGCGGTCGTATCCCAAACCGAGGTTCATGCCCAGTTTCAGCCATTTGTTGGCCTTCGACTCGACGTTCGAACGCACGGCGTACTTGTGCAGGCTCGATGCGGGGTCGGTACCCTGCTGGTCCATGAACATACCCGACACATAGTAGGTGGTGCGCTCCGAACCGCCCGAAACCGACAGGTCGACCTGATACATGGGAGCGTTCTGGTTGAAGAGGTGCTTGCGCCAGTTGGTGTTCACGCCCGATGCCAGAATATCCTCCAGCTGGCTGTCGGTCAGGTAGCCGTATTTGTGCTGGTAGGTCGCCAGCTCGCTGCCCGACATGAAGTGGAACTTGTTGGTCGCGGGCTGCGAGATACCGTACTGGGTATTGAGCGTGATGGTGGCCTCGCGGTCGCGCGTACCCTTCTTGGTCACGATGTACATGACGCCGTTCGCGGCGCGTGCGCCGTAAACCGAGGTGGCCGACGCGTCTTTCAGCACGTTCACCGACTCGATGTCGTTGGGGTTCAACATCACCATGGTTCCCGTGGTGATGGGCGCGCCGTCGAGCAGAATGAGCGGCGCGGTGCCCGCGTTGGTAGAGCCTACACCGTGCAGGCGGATCGAAGAGGCCGAGGTAGGCTCACCCGAAGAGGTGTACACCTGCAAACCGGCGACCTTGCCCTGCAATGCGTCGGCGACGTTGGCCGTGGGTTTATTCTCCAACACTTCGCCCTTCACTTTTGCGACGGAACCGATGGCGGTTCCCACTTTGTTCGCAGATCCGTATCCGATAACCGATACGGCTTCGATAGCCTGAGCATCCTCCTTGAGGACCACATCGATCGTGGTCTTTCCTGCGATGTTTACCGTTTGGTCCTCGTAACCGATGAACGAAACGGTAAGTGTGGCGTTCGCGGGAGCGGAGATCTTGAAACTGCCGTCCGCCGCAGTAGTCGCTCCGTTCACGGTGCCGTCGACAACCACCGAGGCGCCGACGATGGCGTTGCCCGCCTCGTCCTTTACGGTACCGCTCACCTGCCTCGTCTGGGCATAGGCCGCAAAGCCAACCGCCAGCAAGGCAACGATTGAAAGTACAATTTTCCTAACCATAAGCATTAATTTTTGTACGTTTGTAATACGTGTGCACGTTATATTTTTAATATAAAGACCGTATGCCGACGACAAGACCGCGAGGCGAGGACGACGAATGCTCGCCGAGCGGCGAGAAGGCTGTTGCGTTACTAAAAACATATCGATGCAACTCTGTATAAACACCGCATTGTCTGCTCGTTATCTACTGTAGAGCGCATTCCGACTTACGATTCCCATTACTTAAATCAATACCTTATTTACTGCACTATGAGAAATCAATTCAAGATTCTTTTCTACCTCAAACGCAAGGAAAAGCTCCGCAACGGTCGTCTGCCTATAATGTGCCGCATTTCCGTAAACGGACGTTTTTGTTCCTTTTCGACATTTCTGTCCGTCGATGAGAGATTGTGGCATCCCGACCGCAAGCGGCTCTCGGGACGAAGCGACGAAGCGCGGCGTATAAACGCGTTGCTGGACGAGATTTATTATTCGGTTTACGACGCCTACATGCAAGCGTTGCGGTCGTCGGACGAGGTGACGCCGCAAGCCGTCCGCCGAGGTTATCTCGGCGGCGAAGAGGGGGCTGTGGGGTTGATAAGTTTTTTCGATCAGCACAATGCCGAGTTCGAGAGCATGGTAGGACTCAACCGAAGCAAGAGCACTTTATATAAATATAGGTATGTTTGCAATCACCTCCGCAATTACATTATTCAACGTTACAATCGCACCGACATATCGCTGCGAAAGGTTAATCGCACCTTCGTATGCGACTTCCACCGTTGGCTCGCCGAGGCGATGAATTGCGGCACCAATACCATGTGGATATACATGATAGCGTTCAAGCACATAATGCTGCTGGCGGTAAGTCGCGGACTGCTCGGCAGCAACCCCTTCACGGGATATAAGTTGCATTCCGAACATACCGACAAGAATTTTTTGATGAAAGACGAATTGCGGCGACTGTCGTGCGTGACTCTCGATTCGCCCGCGCGGCAACTGGTGCTCGACGCGTTCCTGTTCAGTTGTTTCACGGGGCTGTCCTTCTCCGACGTCGGCAAGTTCTCGATGAACGACATAGTGAAGCGCAACGGCAAGTTATACATCTCCACGCACCGCATGAAGACGGGAACGAGCGTCGACGTACCTCTGCTGCGGGTGCCTTACCGCCTTATAATGAAATATTACGACGGCGACGACGAACGAGCCATCTTTCGTCTTACCTCCAACGGATGGTGCAACCGCATGCTTAAAACGGCGTTGCGCAACGCGGGCATAAATCGCCGCCTCACCTTCCATTCGGCGCGTCATACGTTCGCCACGACCGTGACGCTCGCCAACGGAGTGCCGATCGAGGTCGTAAGCCGCATGCTCGGCCACACCGACATCAAAACCACGCAGATCTATGCCAAGGTGTTGCAAACCTCCGTTTCGTCGGAAATGCAACGCATTTCGAAGAATATCGATTCCTATTACGACATTCCCGTACGACGGTCGGATTGCATATAGAATCCGCCGCCGCCAAAAAATCCTTTATATATAATAAAAAATTCGATACATAACGGTTACGGATTGTTATCGTATGCGGTGGTCGACGTTTAAATGCAGCATAAATATGGGGTAAAAATGCAGGATATATATGCAGATATGCGCATATATTACACATTGTCAGCAAACGACCCGCCGCAGCTTTCATGTCGTAACTTACAGAGGTTGAATAAACTGTTTATGTTATCTATCAACGTTTTATATTAAAATTATTTGATAATTATGAATTTAATCCGTAACTTTGCGGGTGTATTTTATATTAAAAATATAACGTGCACACGTATTACAAACGTACAAAAATTAATGCTTATGGTTAGGAAAATTGTACTTTCAATCGTTGCCTTGCTGGCGGTTGGCTTTGCGGCCTATGCCCAGACGAGGCAGGTGAGCGGTACCGTAAAGGACGAGGCGGGCAACGCCATCGTCGGCGCCTCGGTTATCGTCGACGGCACCGTGAACGGTACCACGACCGATGCGAACGGCGGTTTCAGCATCTCCGCTCCCGCGAACGGCTCTCTGTTGGTGTCGTTTATCGGTTATGTTGAGCAGAAGGTAGCCATCGCCGGCAAAACGGTAATCAACGTTACGTTGGCCGACGACTACACTGCAATCGAGCAGGTGGTCGTGCAGACCTTCGGCGAGATGAAGAAAAAGGACCTTACGGGTTCTATCACTGCCGTGACCGCTAAGGATTTGCAGAAGATGACCGTATCGTCGGTGAGCCGCGCATTGGAAGGCGCTGCCCCGGGCGTGCAGTCGTACAGCACTTCGGGCCAGCCCGGTGGCGACGCCACGATCGTGATCCGCGGTCTGGGTTCTATCAACGGTACCACTTCGGCGTTGATCGTCGTGGACGGTGTGCCCTATTCGTCGGCGCTGTCGACCATCAACCCGCTGGATATCGAGTCGGTGGTGGTATCGAAGGATGCCGCGGCCAACGCTCTTTACGGTTCGCGCGCCGCTAACGGCGTCGTGTTCGTCACCACCAAGAAAGGCGCCCGCAACCAGAAGGCCAACATCACTTTCGAGGCCAAGTGGGGCTGGAACCAGCAGGGTATCAAGGAGCACGAGACCATGCAGAACCCGGGCGACTACTACGAGTATGCTTACGCGGGTATATATAATTATTTGGCCGACGCCAACCCGGGCGCAGCACACTCGGCTTTGGCCAATTCGGCTTACAACAACCTGTTCCCCTTGCTGGGTAACTACATGGCGTACGCGCTGCCCGACAACGAGACCCTCATCGACTTCGAAACGGGTCGTCTGAATCCCAACGCGCGTCTGCTCTATGCCGACAATTACGACGACTACTTGTTCACCAAGCCTTTCCGTCAGGAGTACACGGTGAGCGTGAGCGGCGGTAACGACAATGTCGACTACTATGTTTCGGGTAACTTCTTGGAGGATCCCTCGTATGTTATCATGTCGGCTTTCAAGCGTTATTCAGCTCGCGCCGCGGTGAACGCGCAGGTCAACAAGTGGATGAAGTTGGGTACGAACGTATCGTTCTCGCGTCGCGACATTGACAGCCCCAGCTATGACGACGCCAATACGGGTAACGTTTTCTTGTGGACGATGTGGCAGAACCCCACCGTGCCTTACTATGCGCGTGATCTGGAGGGTAACATTCGTCTGGACGAGTTCGGCAACAAGATCTACGAGAACGGTATGGGCACCACGCTGTCGCCTTTCGGTCCCACGCAGGACGTGTTCAACAGCATGAACGAGGCGCACCCCTACCAGTCGATGAGCCGCGATATCGCCAATACGGTGCGCGATAACATCTACGCCAACGCCTATGTCGACATCAAGTTCCTGAAGGACTTCAAGTTCACGGCCAACTTTACGCTCGACAACGTTTACCGTCACGATACCAACTACCAGAACAACGAGTATGGTTACGGTACGCAGGTCAACGGTTGGATTCAGAAGTACAGCAAACACGCTTTCCAGTACAATACTCAGCAGTTGCTCAACTACAACAAGAACGTGAACGACATCCACGCCATCGACGTGATGATCGGCCACGAGTTCAGCAAGACCGACGACAACTCTATCGAGGCCTACAAGCAGAACGTATTCTACCCGGGCATCCCCGAGCTGGGCAACGCTATCACTCCCGACGACAACGCATCTACTTCGTCGCGCAATATCACCGCGCTGGAGGGTTACTTCATGCGTGCGAACTATACCTATGACGAGCGTTATACCTTCTCGGCATCGTACCGTTACGACGGATCGTCGCGCTTCAAGTACGACAAATGGGGCCACTTCTGGTCGTTGGGTGCCGCATGGCGCATCACCAACGAGAAGTTCATGGAGAATGCGCACTGGGTGGACGATCTGCGTCTGCGCGCGACTTACGGCGCCTCGGGCAACTCGTTGAGCGCGATATATCCCTACACCAATCTGTGGGAGATCAAGGATTCTAACGGCGAGCCTTCGCTGTCGCTTTCGGACATCGGTAACCGCGATCTGACTTGGGAGCGCAACGCTCAGTTCGATCTCGGTCTCGACTTCCGTTTGTGGGATCGCGTTTACGGCGCCTTGGATTTCTACAACCGCCGCACCCACGATCTGATCTGGAACCGCCCGACTCCTTCGTCTACGGGACTCTCGTCGCGTCTGGAGAACATCGGTATCCTTCAGAATCAGGGCTTCGAGTTCGACGTGACCGTCGATCTGGTCAAGACCAAGAACGTATACTGGAACTTCGGCGTGAACGGCGCCATCGCCCGTCAGAAGCTGATCGACTATCCCTCGGAGTTGGGTAACCCCGCCATGGGCGGCGACTATGTCGCAGGAAATTATCTGCGCGGCAAGGGCAAGTCGTACTACAACCTCTACCTGTTCAAGTACGCAGGCGTCGATCCCGAGACGGGTAGCGAGTTGTTCTGGAAGAACGTAACCGACGACCAAGGCAACGTGGTGGGTCAGGAGACCACTTCGGTATTCGCCGAGGCCGACCAGTACGAGATCGGCGACGCTCTGCCCGACATGACGGGTGGTTTCCGCACCTCGTTCCGTTGGAAGGGCCTCGACATCAACCTTCAGGCGGCATTCCAGTTCGGCGGCCGTCAGTGGGACGGCAACTCTGCCAACCTTTACGACGCGGGTCGCGTGGGCTTCACCGTATCGGACGACCTCGTAGGCAACACTTGGAGCGAGAGCAACCCGGGCGCCGAGTTCCCCCGACTGATGTTCAACGGCACGTGGAACTTCCCCGCTTCGAATGTGGACGCCCTTTTCCGCAAGGCCTCTTACTTCAGCCTGAAGAACCTCAACGTAGGTTATACTCTGCCTCAGAAATGGATGAGCCGCATAGGCGTGCAGTCGCTGCGCGTATTCTTCAGCGCCGACAACCTCTGCTTCGTATCGGCCCACGACGGTTTCGACCCTCGTCGCGGATACGCTTCGCAGAACGGATTCGGATTCCCGCAGGCAAAGACTTTCACTTTCGGCGTAACGCTTAATCTGTAATACAAAAAGGAGGACAACTTATGAGAAAAAATATTTTATATATCGCAATCGCCGCATTGCTTTTCAGTTCTTGCGCGAGCGAGCTCGACACGGATCCCGCCGGAAACAAGGTGTCGGACGAACAGTTGCAGGAGTTGGTGAAGAAGGATCCCGACTTGGTGTTGTCGCCGATGCTGCTCGGTATGATCTATTACCTGCATACCGGCAACAGACGCGCTTCGACCAACGACCGCGGTTACATGGTATGGAACTTCGGCATGGACCTTCAGGGCAACGATATGGTGCTCACCGCTCTCTCTAACTGGTTCGCCGACGAGTACATGTTCGAGAATCTGCGCCAGCAGACCGCATCGCTCACGGCCGACCGTTGGTACTGCTACTACAAGATGGTATACATGGCAAACCAGATCCTCGACCTCATCCCCGAGGATGCCGAGGGCGCGGCTTTGGTTTACAAGGCTCAGGCCCTGACGCACCGCGCGTTGGCGTACTACTACCTGATGAACCTCTATCAGGACGACTACATGCACGGCGGACGCGACAAGGCGGGCGTACCTTATTATACGAGAGCTAAGGAGGGAGCCAAAGGCCGCACTCCTTCGACCGAGGTATTCGCCAACATCACCGCCGACTTGCAGGAGGCTGTGAAGATCTTCGACGATGCCGAGTACGACGTTCTGAAGTCGGTGACCGACATCGACGGCGCCGTGGCCAACATGGTGCTGGCACGCGTGGCTCTGGTTACGGGCAACTACACCGTGGCCAAGAACGCTGCCGCAGCGGTAATCGCAAGCGGATACACGCTGATGAACGAGGAGGAGTACACCACCTCGGGATTCCAGAGCGCGACGCTTCCCGAGACCATCTATGCCTACACTTGGGCTATGGCCACTTCGCTCGAGAACCGTTCGTTCGCTTCGTGGATCTCGCGCACGGCTACCGACAACGCCAGCAACAAGGGTATTTACGTCGCTATCGACAGCCGTCTTTACGACCAGATCCCCGCTACCGACTATCGTAAGAAGAACTTCATGGCGGCGGCCGAGGGCAAGTACCCCGCTTATACGAACCTCAAGTTCGATACCCCGACCTATCGCACCGACGAGATCTACATGCGTCTTTCGGAGGCTTACCTGCTCAAGGCCGAGGCCGAGGCTCGCGGCGGCGACGACGCTGCGGCTCAGCAGACTCTGTTCGAGCTGGTTTCGAACCGCGACAGCGCATACGCCAAGTCGACCAAGACGGGCGATGCCCTGCTCGCCGAGATTTTCCTCCAGAGCCGTATCGAGCTGTGGGGCGAGGGTCACGAGTTCTTCACCAACAAGCGTTTCAACGTAGGTGTGGATCGCTCGTCGTCGACGAATCACCAGCACAAGGCCGTGATTCCCGCAGGAAAGGACTTCACCTACCAGATTCCTCTTTCGATCGAGATCAACTCGAATCCCAACATTTCGAGCAGCGACCAGAATCCTCTGTAATCGCCGATCGGACAGATAACCGACGGGGCGCCGAAGCATCGGCGTCCCGTTTTTTTTGGTATGCGACGTATGTTAAATTTACGTTAACAAATAATTCGTTTTTTTGTCGCTGCGGCCCTTATGGCGTATCTTTGTTTTGCAAATTGACTCAAACGAATGGAGCATATCTATACTTTCATGCTCGTGGTGATGATTATCCTCGCCGTCACGGGCCTTTTCATCGGCGTGATGAACGATGCGGCCAATTTTCTCAATTCGGCCATCGCGTCGAAAGCCGCGCCTCTTAAGATCATCATGGCCGTGGCGTCCGTCGGAATAATCATCGGAGCCGTCACGTCGAGCGGCATGATGGAGGTGGCGCGCAGCGGAATGTTCGACCCCGCGCACTTCACGTTCCGACAAGTGATGATCCTCTATCTGTCGGTTATGCTGGCCAATATAATCCTGCTCGACATATACAACACCCTCGGGTTGCCCACCTCGACCACCGTGGCGCTCATCTTCTGCTTGTTGGGGGCGGCGTTGGCCGTGTCGGCGGTAATCATAACCTCCGACGAGGGCATCTCTCTGGCCAACATAGGCGAGTATATCAACTCCACCCGCGCGCTGGCCATCGTGGCGGGAATCCTGCTGTCGGTCGTCATCGCCTTCACGTGCGGATCGCTGGTGATGTATCTCTCGCGCATGATCTTCTCGTTCCGCTACCATGCCATGTTCCGCCGTCTGGGCGCGGCGTGGTGCGGAATATCGTTCACCGCCATCGTCTACTTCGCCCTCTTCAAGGGGTTGAAAGGCATATTGAGCGATTCGGCGGCGATACGGTATATCGACGACCATCTGGTCTTCTCGCTATTCATAATATGGATCGTGTGCAGCGTCGTTCTCTTTTTCTTGCAGATGTTCCGCATCAACATACTCAAGATGAACATCCTCGCGGGAACCTTCGCGCTGGCGTTGGCTTTCGCGGGCAACGATCTGGTGAACTTCGTGGGAGTGCCCGTGGCGGGCTTCGACTCCTACATGATGGCATCGCAGAGCGGCGATACGTCGATGAATATGGCCGAATTGGCGGGGCCCGTGTCGGCGAACATGTATCTGCTGCTGGCCGCGGGCCTCATAATGATAGCGACGCTGTGGACCTCGAAACGCGCTCTGTCGGTCAGCAAGACCGAGTTGTCGCTTTCGAGTCAGAACGAGGGACGCGAACAGTACGGATCGACATCCGCGTCGCGCGGCATGGTGCGCATGGCGATGAGTATCCACGGCGCATACGAACGCGTCGTGCCCGATGCCGTGCGCGCGTGGGTTTCGGGGCGTTTCGAGCAGCTCTCCGAAAAGGAGCGCGAGGGCGGCTCTTACGATTTGATCCGCGCCACGGTGAATCTCACCACCTCGGCCATCCTCATATCTGTCGCCACGTCGCTGAAGCTGCCGCTTTCGACCACCTACGTATGTTTCATGGTGTCGATGGGATCGTCGCTCGCCGACCGCGCTTGGGGCCGCGAGAGCGCCGTTTATCGTATCTCGGGCGTCATGACCGTCGTGTCGGGATGGTTCATCACGGGCTTCGGCGCAATGCTCATAGCATTCTGCGTCGGGTTGGCGTTGTGTTACGGCGGGAATGCGGCCATCGTAATCGTGTCGCTGCTGTGCGGCTGGATGCTCGTGCGCAGCAACATGCGCAAGAACCGCGAGGCGGCGGACGTTAGGGAGCAGCATGAAGATCCCGAGACCGTGGCCGACGCCGTGCGCTACACCATCGACGACGTGGCCTCGACCATGCGCCGCATCACCCAGATTTACGACCGCGTGTTGATCGCCGTGTCGCGCGAGAACCGCAAGGCGTTGAAAGAGGTGGTGCAACAGAGCGAGGAGCTGTACGAGGCTTCGCGCGAACGCAAATACAACATCATGCCCACGCTGATGCGCATGAAGGAGAGCGAGCTCAACACGGCGCAGTATTACGTGCAGGTGGTCGACTACATGAACGAAATAGCCAAGGCGTTGCTGCACATCACCCGCCCGTGTTTCCAGCATATCGACAACAACCACGAGGGCTTTTCGAAGGAGCAGGTCGATGATTTGATGAGGATCAACGACGATGTGGAGGAGATCTTCTCGCGCATAAACGTCATGTTGCAGCGCAACGACTTCGGCGATCTCGATCTCATACTCGAACTGCGCGACGAGCTTTTCGGCTCCATCGCTGACGCTATGGCGAGCCAGTTGCGGCGCATACGCGACAAAACCACCTCGACCAAGACCAACATGCTCTTTTTGGCTATCCTGAGCGAGACCAAGACCATAGTGCTCCAGTCGCGCAATCTGGTCAAGTCGCAACGCTATTTCCTGCAACATCAAACCCGACAGCAATGAACTTGAAATACGGAATCGACGATCGTCCGCGCGTCGGACAACTCATGCTTTACAGCCTGCAATGGTTCGTGCTCGCGGTGGCGGTAGTCACCACGTCGCTCTTCATCGCGGTGGGCTCGCCTGCCGAGCGCGTGCTTTACGCGCAAAAGGTATTCGCGTTGATGGGCGTCGCGACGATAGTTCAGGTATTGTGGGGACATCGCATGCCCATCGTCGTGGGACCCGCGTCGGTGCTTCTGGTGGGCATCATTACGGCTTTGGCGTCGCAGGGCGCCGAGGTCGATACCGACAAGATATATACTGCCGTGGTAATCGGCGGCGCGGCCGTGACGGCCCTGTCGCTGGGGCGCACTCTCGAACGCCTGCAACGCGTCTTCACGCCGCGCATAGTGGTGGTCATACTTATGTTGATCGCCTATACGCTGGCTCCGACGATCAAGAATCTCATATTTCCCGCAGGCGAAGAAGGGCGTTATGCCTTCGGTTTGTGGTTCACCGTATTGTGCACCCCAGTCATGGCGATAGCCTCCTACCGACTGAGCGGCGTGCGCAAGTCGCTCGTGATACCCGTCGCGCTCTTGATCGGCAGCGCGATCTATTACGCCGTTTACGGCGGTTTCGGCGACGTGTTCGCGGCCTATTCGGAGTCGGACGGCGCGTTGCTGCTGCCGCGCATGGAGTTCGACGGCAGCATGATCGCGGCGTTTCTGTTCTGCTATGTGGCTCTGGTGATTAACGACGTGGGATCGATGCAATCGCTCGGCGCGATGCTCGGCACGACCGATACCGACAAACGTTGCCGCCGCGGAGTGGGGCTTACGGGCCTTATGAATATCGTGGCGGGCGGAATGGGCGTCATAGGCCCCGTGAACTACTCCATGTCGCCCGGGGTGATCGCCTCGTCGCTCTGCGCATCGCGTTTCGCACTGCTGCCCGCGGGCGCGGGACTCGTGGTGTGCGCTTTCGCGCCGTCGCTCATAGCCGTGTTGTCGGCTATTCCCAATACGGTCATAGGCGTCATTCTGCTCTACCTTATGGGCACGCAGCTCGCCGCGTCGTTTCAGATGATGTCGGCATCGGGCGGCGCAGGCAGATTCGAATCGTACCTCATAATCGGCCTTCCCGTCATGGTGGCGCTGCTCTTTTCGGGTATTCCGATGTCGGTCATTCCCGCCATGCTCCGACCCATCGTCGGCAACGGGTTCGTCATGGGCGTGCTCGCCGTGCTGCTGCTCGAACATGTCATATTCCGCGATTCGGAGAGGGGAAAACAATAATTCCCGACGGGCGTTAAAACGATCAAGGATGCGAAAACCGGTTTTCGCATCCTTGATTTTATCCGTTTCGGGTGAAGACTACTTGCCCAGCAGGCGATTCGCCTCGACGGGGTTGTCGGTGGTTATGTAATCCACGCCGTTGTCGATGCACCACTTCAGATTGTCGGTATCGTTCACGGTCCATACGTTTACGGTCAGACCGAGATCGTGGCACTGCTTGATCCACTCCGGGTGCTTCTTCATGACGCCGATGTTGTAATCTATGCCGGTATATCTGCGCTCCTTGCACTGCTCGGGAGTGAGGTTGCCGTTCAGATAAGCCACTTTCGTGCCCTTGGGGCCGTTCTTCACGAGCTGGTCGCAGACGTACCGGCTGAAACCGATATACTCCACATCCTTGCGCAACTTGTATTTCTTGACGGCGGCGAGCACGTTTTTCACTACGCGCGCCTCCTGCTCGGGGGTGGGATGGTTCTTGATCTCGATGATGAGCTTGGTGGCGGTGTTCTTCTTCGCCTGCGCCAGATACTCGTCCAGAGTCGGCAGGGTCTCTCCGTTGGCGAGAGCCTGCGCGCGCAACGTCGCGAAATCGGTCTGCTGCACGTTGTACTTGCCGTGCTTGGGGCCGTGGATCACCACCAATACTCCGTCGGCCGTCTCGTTCACGTCGCACTCCGATCCGTATGTTCCCAGATCCTGCGCGTTCTTGAGGCTCGAAATGGTGTTGTGCGCCGACCCCTCCTTGGCGTGATAACCTCTGTGAGCTATCACCTGAGTCTGCGCGAAGATCGTCGTCGCGGCGAAAAGAGACGCCGCCAATATCAGAAATCTTTTCATAAATGGTATGTTTTATGGTTTAAGTTTACTGTTTGCTTTTGGTTTTATTCGAAACGCCTTTCGGTTCGAAACCCTAAGCAAAGGTATAACATTATTTGCAATAACGCCAACAATATGCGTATTTCGAAGTAAAAATAACAATTATGCGGCCGCAATTGAGTTTCGCCGCAAAATTTTCGCATGCCCGCGGTGCGCCTCGCCGTCGGAATATGACTAAACGGCGTCATAATTTTATCGTTGCAAGGCCGTTATTGTGAATTATATTTTATAAATTTGCAGTGAATAGGATCTATTCCAAGGCAAACGGAACAATATCGAACAAATTATAGTCAAAGTATGAAAAACAAGTATTCGTTACCGCAGGACGGTGGTTTGATGCTCGATGGCACCCCTACCGACATCATCCATCGTTACGAGAAGATTCCCACATCCGTTTTCGAGGTGGAGAGCGACGGCGTGATGTACGTGGCCGATCAGGTCGTGCGCGCCATCCGCATGCACGAGGCGTCGGGCGAGCAGCGTCTGTTCGCGCTCGGACTCACCACGGGCAAGACCCCCATAGGCGTATATCGCGAATTGGTCAACCGCTACAAGAACGGCGAGGTGTCGTTCAAGCAGGTGGAGGTATACAGTCTCGACGAGTTCTATCCCATAAAGGCCACCGAGCAGCAGAGCCGCAACTATATGATCCACGAGGATTTCCTGAGCCATATCGATATCCTGCCCGAGAACGTGCACATAATCGACGGTTCGGTTCCCGTCGACAAGGTGTCGGCCTACTGCGCCGAATACGACCGCAAGGCGCGCAACATCGACCTTATGGTCATCGGCATGGGCGCGCAGGGCCAGATCGGATTCAACGAGCCCGGGTCGTACGCCAAATCGGTGACCCGCATGGTGCAGCTCACCTACCAGTCGCGCAAGGTGCAGGCAGGTTTGTTCTACGGTATAGAGAACACACCCAAGATGGCCATTACGATGGGCCTCAGCACCGTGATGAATACCAAGCGCATAATCCTCATGGCTTGGGGCGAGGACAAGGCCAATGTTATAAGCAAGGTCGTCGAGGGCGAGGCTACCCGCCTCATCCCCGCGTCGCTGTTGCAAAACCATCCCAACATCGAGGCCGTCGTGGACGATCCTGCGGCCGACTACCTCACGGTGAAAAAGGCTCCGTGGCTGGTGGGCCCCTGCGACTGGACCCCGCGTCTGGTGCGCAAGGCGGTGGTATGGTTGTGCGGCGTGGTTCAAAAACCGATACTTAAGCTCACCTATACCGACTATATCGAACATTCGCTCGGCGAGTTGCTCGATGCCGTCGGCATGTCGTACGACGGGGTGAACATCAAGGTGTTCAACGACCTCCAGCATACGATTACGGGATGGCCGGGCGGCAAGCCCGATGCCGATGACTCGACGCGTCCCGTGCCTTCGACTCCGTTCCCGAAGCGTGTCATCATCTTCTCGCCGCACCCCGACGACGACGTCATCTCGATGGGCGGCACGTTCATCCGTCTGGTTGAGCAGGGTCACGACGTGCATGTGGCATACGAGACCTCGGGCAACGTGGCCGTGCACGACGACGTGGTGATACAGAATCTCGACACGGCGCGCGAACTCGGTTTCGGCGACCGCGTGGACGAGGTGCGCGAGATTATCGCGTCGAAGAAGAAGGGCGAACCCGAGCCTCGCGCTCTGCTCAATATCAAGGGCGCCATCCGCCGCGCCGAGGCGCGCGCCGCGGTGCGTTCGTTCGGCCTGAACGAGAACACCAACGCCCACTTCCTTAATCTGCCGTTCTATGAGACGGGCGGCATCAAGAAGGGACAGCGCACCGACAAGGATATCGAGATCATCACCGAGCTGCTGCTGGAGGTGAAGCCACATCAGATATATTTGGCGGGCGATCTGGCCGATCCTCACGGCACCCACCGCGTCTGCACCGAAGCCGTGCTGGAGGCTCTGAGCCGTCTGGAGGGCGAGGAGTGGCTCAAGGAGTGCGTCATCTGGCTCTATCGCGGCGCATGGATGGAGTGGGAGATCGGCATGGTCGACATGGCGGTGCCTTTGAGCCCCGACGAGCTTATCAAGAAGCGTCACGCCATCTATCGCCACCTCTCGCAGAAAGATATCGTTCCGTTCCCGGGCGACGACAGCCGCGAGTTCTGGCAGCGCGCCGAGGAGCGCACGCAAAACACGGCCCGTCTGTACGATCTGTTGGGCATGGCCGAATACCAAGCTATCGAAGTTTTCGTTAAAATGAAGTTATAACCGTTATGAGAGTCATCATAGAGAACAATGCGGCCGAGGCGGGCCGTTGGGCGGCGCATTACGTTGCGGCGCAGATAAACGCCAAGGCTGCCGCGTGCGGCGAACCTTTCGTGCTGGGCCTGCCCACGGGGTCGACCCCGCTGGGCATGTATTCGGAGCTTATCGCGCTGAACAAGGCGGGCAAGGTGTCGTTCGCCAATGTCGTCACATTCAACATGGACGAGTATGTGGGTCTGCCCGAGGAGCATCCCGAGAGCTACCACTCTTTCATGTGGAACAACTTCTTCTCGCACATCGACATCAAGCGCGAGAATGTCAACATCCTGAACGGCAACGCCGCCGATCTCGACGCCGAGTGCGCCTCTTACGAGGAGCGCATAGCGGCCGCGGGCGGAATCGACCTGTTCATCGGCGGCGTGGGCGAGGACGGCCATCTGGCCTTCAACGAGCCTTTCTCGTCGCTCGAGTCGCGCACGCGCGTTAAGACTCTGACGGAGGACACCATCATAGTCAACTCGCGTTTCTTCGACAACGACGTCACGAAGGTGCCCAAACTCGCCCTCACCGTTGGCGTGGGCACGGTATGCTCGGCCAAGCAGGTGCTGGTGCTGGCGTTGGGCCACAAGAAGGCGCGCGCGGTGCAGCAGTGCGTCGAGGGCGCGGTGTCGCACGCATGGACCATCACGGCGTTGCAGATGCACCCCAAAGGCATTCTGGTGTGCGACGAACCCGCCGTGGGCGAGCTTAAGGTGAACACCTATCGCTATTTCAAGGATATAGAGAAGTGTAATTTATAATATAGAAACGTTATGGCAAAGACTCCCACGCCCCACATAGGGGCCGCCGCGGGCGAGATCGCCGACAAGGTTATAATGGCGGGCGACCCGTTGCGCGCCAAGGTTATGGCCGAGCGTTTTCTGGAGAATCCCGTGCAGTACAACAACGTGCGCGGCATGCTCGGATTCACGGGTACCTACAAGGGCAAGCGCGTCTCGGTGCAGGGCCACGGCATGGGCATCCCGTCGATCGGCATCTACACTTACGAGCTGTTCAATTTCTACGGCGTTAAGAGCATCATCCGAACGGGTTCGGCGGGCGCCTTCGATCCCGATCTGGAGTTGGGCGACGTGGTGGTGGGCATGGGCTCATGCACCGATTCGAATTACGGCGCGCAGTTCAACCTGCCCGGGACATTCGCCCCGATAGCCGATTTCGGTTTGGCGCGCGCCGCCGCCGAGAAGGCCGAGGCGATGGGGATACGTTACAAGGTGGGCAATCTGCTGGCGAGCGACGTGTTTTACGGCGACGATCCCGAGAGTTGGAAGGCTTGGCAGAAGATGGGCGTGCTGGCCGTGGAGATGGAGGCCGCCGCGCTCTACATGAATGCGGCCCGAAGCGGCAACAAGGCTCTGTGCATTTGCACCGTGTCGGATTCGCTGGTGAAGGGCACGGCATGCACGGCCGAACAGCGTCAGAACAGCTTCACCAACATGATGGAGATCGCGTTCGACATTATCTGATATGTCGGAGAGCAATATTCCGAGCACGGATTACATAGTCGGCAGGTTGTCGGAGTTGCGCGACGAGGGGTATCGCGATTTCCATGCGCGACTGCTCCCCACGGTCGATCCCGCGCGGATCATCGGGGTGCGCATTCCCGACCTGAGGCGGTTGGCGAGGGAGGTGGCACGCGACGACGAGTTGTCGTCGCGGTTCCTCTCCCGATTGCCGCACCGCTATTACGAGGAGGACAATCTTCACGGCGCGTTGTTGTGCCTTAGGATAAAGGATATCGACCGCTTGCTGGCCGAACTCGATCGTTTCCTGCCGCATGTGGATAATTGGGCCACGTGCGACCTGCTTTCGCCCAAACTCTTCGCCCGTCATCCCGACGCGGCGGAGCGCAAGATAATGGAGTGGCTCGACAGCGATCATACCTACACGGTGCGTTTCGGCGTGGTGTCGCTGCTCGGGTTCTATCTGGACGACCGTTTCCGCCCCGAACATATCGATCGGCTGTGCGCCCTGAAAGCGGGCGAATACTATATCGACATGGCCGTGGCATGGTATTTCAGCTTCGCCCTCGTCAAGCAGTGGGATGCCGCGCTGCCTGTGGTGGAGAGCGGCGTGTTGGACAAGCGCGTTCACAACATGACGATCCAGAAAGCCATCGACAGTTTCCGCATAACGCCCGAGCGCAAGAGTTACCTGCGCACGCTGCGGAGGAGATAGAGGCGACCTCTCGGCCGCGCGCCGCGCAGAATTGAACTTTACTACTCATACCCGATACCGATGAAACCTCTTTTGACTTTGATCTTCGCCGTCGCATGCGCCTCGGCGGCTTTGGCGCAGGGCGCAGCGAGCGTATGCGGCCGCGTAACCGACGCCTCGACGGGCGAGCGGATAGATTTCGCCGATGTGGTCGTCACCGACGACGATAACGCTACCGTGGCGTCGGCCACAGTGCGCGAGGGGCGTTTCGCCATAGATCGCGTGCGCGAAGGCGAATATACGCTCTCCGTTCTGCTGGTTGGCTACCGACCCTATAGCAAGCGACTCGAATTCCGCAAGGGCGAGAAGATCGACCTCGGCGATATTCCGCTCTCGATGGTCGAAACGGGGTTGAAGGAGGTGACCGTGACGGGTCACCGCAGCAAGATAGTCTACAAACTCGACCGCCAAAACATAAACGCTTCGTCGGTGCTCTCGGCTGCGGGCGGCACGGCCGTCGACGTGCTGAAGTCGACGCCTTCGGTGCGCGTGGACGCCGACGGCGAGGTGTCGTTCCGCGGCAGCACGGGTTTTCTGGTCTATGTCGACGGCAAGCCGAGCATGCTGGAGGGCACGCGCGCGCTGCAACAGATCGCGGCGTCGAACATTAAGGACATAGAGATCATCACGACCCCCTCGGCCCGTTACAAGACCGACGGCGACGTGGGCATAATAAACATCGTGACCAAGCGTCATACGGACGAAGGCGTCAGCGGCGCGGCCGACGTGTCGGGCAGCACCATCGGTTCGTGGAGCGGCGACCTGCTGCTCAGCTATCGCAAGGGGCCGCATCGGTGGTATGTCGGCGGCGCGGGTTCCGACATGAAGGGCAAGAGCGACTTCAGCCAGATGAAGACCACCGTGGTGGACGATTTCGTCACCACGTCGCAGGCCGACGGCACGCGTCACAGCGGACGCCCGTCGGGCATAGGCCGCGTGGGTTGGGAGTACGAGAACCGTCGTCACGATCTTCTGTTGGAGTTCCAAAGCGGCGATGCCATAACGGCCCGCGGCGGCGATATGCGCTACTACGAACATCGCATGCAGGGCGAGACGGTGCTGAACGACAACGTTTACGATAGCCACGACCGTTATTCGAACGAAAAGAGTCTGGCGCAGCTGGCCGCCGACTATGCGTTCCGTCTGAACGACCGCGGCGACAAGATCTCCGTTTCGGGTCGTCTTCGTTACGACTGGTATGCGTTGGAGTACACGGAGAGCAACATGTTCGACGCTTCGGGCGCGCGTTACGAGGGCACCCGTGGTTACGAGAAGGAGCACCATTGGGATTTCGACGGCACGGCCTCGTACGAGCTCAACTACCGCCCCGAGGGCAGGCTGGAGTTGGGATACCAATATACTTCGTACAGCGAGCACGGCGAGTATAACATAAAGTATTGGGATCGCGGCATGTCGGATTTCGTGTGGCAGGACGATCTGCGCGCTCCGTTCTTCTATCGTCGTCAGATTCATTCGGGCTATGCGATGCTCACCGACAAACTGGGGCCCGTGGAGTTCGACGCGGGCGTAAGGGCCGACCGCACCATCGACGAGCTGACGATAGCCGTCGAGGGCGCCGACCGCCATATTACGCGCATGGAGCTGTTCCCCTCGGCCCACGTGGCCTATGTCGCTCCGCGCGACAACATCTTCTCGCTCGGTTACTCCTATCGCACCAACCGCCCGGGAATATGGCAGCTGGAGCCCTACATCACCTATGAGGATTACTACACCAAGCAGATAGGCAACCCCGATATCGCGCCCGAGTACATCCACTCGCTCGAAGTCGGCTACCGCAAAACCATCGCCGAGGAGAACTCCATTGCTCTCACGGGATTCTACCGCCATCGCCGCGGCGTGCGCGACCGCGTGCGCGTGGCCTACGAAGCCGGCGTGACGCTCGATTCGTTGATAAACGCGGGCAACGACCGCTCGATAGGATTGGAGATGAACGCCCGCGTAAAGGCGACGCGATGGTGGAACGTTACCGTCAACGGGAGCGTGTTCGGTTACAAGTTCACGAGCCGTTACGAAGGTTGCGTCGACACCTCGAACACTAATTACGCGCTGGCCGTGATGAACAACTTCGCGGCGGGACGCAACACGAGCATCCAGTTCGACGCCAACGTCGTAGGGCCCGCCGTGCTTACGCAGGGCCGCGAGAAGGGATACTGTTACTTCGATCTGGCGTTGAGGCAGAGCCTTTTCGGCAACCGCGTGACGGCGGCCGTGGTGGCGCACGACGTGTTCCGCACGGCACGCTACCGCAACAGCCGCATTACGCCGACGCTGGTGTCCGCCACGCGCGTGCGGCCGAAGTATCCGAACATAGTCTTCTCGTTGGGTTATACGTTCAACGCTGCGGGGCGCAAGGAGCATACGGGCGCCGTCTCGTCGGGCGCGGTATTCGAGGGCAAGGATTTCTGATCCCGACTCCGTTTTTGAACCGTTTTTGCATGTTACGCGACGCAGTATGAATGATATAGTCGGAAATACCGAGTGGAACGGAGTGCCGATGCCCCGCCGCTTGTGGGCCATCGTCGCGGTGGCGTTCGGCGTGTCGCTGTCGGTGATCGACAGTGTCATCGCCAACGTGGCGTTGCCCACCATATCGGAGGAAATGGGCATATCGTCGGCCGACTCGGTGTGGATTATCAACGCCTACCAGTTGGCCGTGGTCACGATGCTGCTCGTGTTCTCCAATCTGGGCGACATCGTGGGCTATCGCCGCGTCTATATCGCGGGTCTCGCCCTCTTCACCGCAGCCTCGGTCGGCTGCACTTTCTCGTCGGGACTCGTGTCGCTCATCGTGTGGCGCGCCTTGCAGGGCTTGGGCGCCGCGGCCGTGACAAGCGTCAACACGACCTTGATCCGAATCATCTATCCCCGCCGCATGCTCGGGCGCGGTATGGGCGTAAACGCCACCGTGGTGGCCGTGTCGTCGGTGGCGGGCCCCTCCATCGCGGCGGCCATACTCTCGGTCGCCTCGTGGCATTGGCTCTTCGCGGTCAATATCCCCATCGGTTTGGCGGCATTGTGGCTGAGCGGCCGTTTCCTGCCGCATAATCCCGTCAAGGTGGCGGGACGTCGGTTCGATTGGCGCGACGGAGCCATGTGCGCCTTCACGTTCGGCTCGGCAATGGGATGCGCCGAGGCCTATCTGCACGGCGCGAAGTGGGTATATGTGGTGCAGATGGCAGCCGTGACGCTCTTCGTCGCATGGCGTTTCGTGTGCGAACAGTTGCGCCGCCCGATGCCGATCTTGCCTTTCGATCTGCTGCGCATCCCCATATTTTCGCTTTCGATCATAACTTCGATATGCTCCTTTACGGCGCAGATGGCGGCTATGGTGGCGTTGCCGTTCATACTTCGGCACGATTTGGGTTACGACGCAGTGGGCACGGGACTGCTCTTTACCGCATGGCCCATGGTCATCATGGTCGTGGCTCCCGTGGCGGGTATGCTGGTCGAGAGGATACACGCGGGATATTTGGGTCTCGCGGGGTTGACGATAATGGCTTTCGGACTGGTGATGCTGGGTTTGCTGCCCGAGTCGCCGTCGCACTTCGATATCGTGTGGCGTCTCGTGGCGTGCGGCATGGGATTCGGAATATTCCAGTCGCCCAACAACAGCATAATGATCGCCTCCGCGCCGCAGCACCGCAGCGGTTCGGCGAGCGGCATGCTGGCTTCGGCACGCCTCGTGGGGCAGACTTTTGGCGCGGCGATGGTGGCCATGTCGTTCCGACTCAACGGCGGCGAGGTGACCCGTGCGGCGTTGTTCGTCGCGGCGGGACTGGCCATGTTCGGAGCCGCGCTGTCGGCTTCGCGCATACGCCTGCCGCTGCCCGAGGGTTTGAAACGACGATAAAACTTTAGAGATGATTATAACTTTTCACATAGAGTATCATACCCGCGACGACGAACGCCTGCATATGGTATTCGCCGACGGGACGGAGCGCGCCATGTGGCGCGACGCGGAGAACCGATGGTCGGCGGAGACGTCGCGCGACGGAGGCGAGATCGCTTATCGTTACGAGCTGCGCGCGGCCGACGGGTCGACGCTGCGCGAGGAGTGGGGCGACGGGCATCTGCTCGACGTCGGTTCGGCGGAGCGCGTCGAGATCTTCGACTGCTGGCGGGAACGCCCTGCCGTGACGCCGTTCTATTCGTCGTTCTTCACCCGCGGCGTGTTTCGGCGTTCGGACCCTTGTAGGGCTGCGGAGGCTGCCGCGGAGCGTGTTCTGTTGCGCGTCGAGGCGCCTGCCGTTCGGTCGGACGAGACTGTGGCGGTCGTCGGCGAGCATGCGGCCTTGGGCGGTTGGCGGTCGGATCGCGCGATCGAGATGAGCGACGGCGCGGCTCCCGTGTGGAGCGTGTCGCTGCCCGCGGATGTGGCGGGCACGGAGTTCAAATTCGTCGTGCTCGACTCCGCGACGAAGCGTCTGAAGCGATACGACGGCGGGTTCAACCGTCGCTTTCCGTCGGTCGAGGCGCGCAGCGCGGCGATAATCGACGGGCTGCGCATGCGCGACGAAGCTCCTTTATGGCGTGGCGCGGGCGTGGCTGTGCCTCTGTTTTCGTTGCGCGGCGCGGGTGATTGGGGTTGCGGCGAATTCCGCGATCTGCGGCTTTTGGCCGACTGGGCCGCTGCGACGGGCATGTCGGTGATTCAGTTGCTGCCGGTAAACGATACGTCCGCCGCGGGCACGTGGCGCGACTCCTATCCCTATAACGCCGTGTCGTGCTTCGCGCTGCACCCTATGTACGCGAGCGCCGAGGCGGTCGCGGAGCAGTGTTGGGATTGCAGCCGTCGGACGGAGCTGAGAGCGTTGCTGAAGAGATACGCGGCTGCCGGAGCCGAGCTGAACGCTCTGCCTGCGGTCGACTACGAGGCCGTAATGAGGTTGAAAACCGATTTTCTGCGGCGCGCATACGATCTGTGCGGCGACGAGACCATGTCGTCGGACAATTACGAAGACTTCGAACGCCGAAGCGCCGAGTGGCTCCTGCCGTATGCCGTATTTTCAGCTCTGCGCGAAGAGTTCGGCACGGCCGACTTCACCCGCTGGGGCGAAATGGCGCATTACGATGCCGTTCGCGTCGAGTCGTATGCGCGCGAGAACGCGCGGGCCGTGGGGTTTCATAAATTCGTTCAGTATCTGCTCGACGGGCAGTTGCGCGAGGCTCGGGATTACGCCCGCGCGCGAGGCGTGCTGCTCAAGGGCGACATTCCTATCGGCGTCTCGCCGTCGAGCGTCGAGGTGTGGCGCGCGCCCGAGTTGTTCAACGTCTCGATGTCGGCAGGGGCTCCGCCCGACGACTTCGCCGTCGAGGGTCAGAACTGGGGATTTCCGACCTATAACTGGCAACGCATGGCCGAAGACGGATATGCTTGGTGGCGTTCGCGTCTGCGCAAGATGGCGGAGTACTTCGACGCCTACCGCATAGATCATATACTCGGATTTTTCCGCATCTGGGAGGTGCCGCGCGGCGCGGCGAGCGCATTGTCGGGACATTTCTACCCCTCGCTTCCTTACAGCGTCGAGGAGATAGGCATGTTCGGATTCCCGTTCGACGCTACGCGTCACGCCGCGTTGTTTTTGGAGGATGCCTATGTGGCGCAGCACTATTTTCCCCACATAAACGGCCTCAAGACCGAAGCGTTCGCCGATCTCGACGACGAGGCGCAGGGTGCCTATTCGCGGTTGTACGAGGATTTCTATTATCGCCGCCATAACGATTTCTGGCGAGACTGCGCGTTGAGCCGCCTGCCGAAATTGATCGCGGCGACGGGAATGCTCGCATGCGGCGAGGATCTGGGAATGATTCCCGCATGCGTGCCCGACGTGATGCGGTCGGAACAGATACTGTCGTTGGAGATCGAGCGTATGCCGAAGCAGTTCGGCGCGGAATTCGGCGACACGACGCGGTATCCCTATCTCTCGGTCGCCTCGCCCTCGACGCACGACATGTCTACCGTTCGCGGATGGTGGCGCGAGAGTCCCGCGGCGACCCGCAGATATTGGCACGAAGTGGCGGGCCACGCCGACGAGCCGCCGACGGAGTGTTCGGGCGCGGCGGCCCGCGAGATCGCCGAACGTCACATGCGTTCGAGCTCGATGCTGGCCATACTGCCGTTGCAGGATTGGCTGGCCATAGACGAGGAGTTGCGGGCGTCCGATCCCGATGCGGAACGCATCAACGTGCCCGCCGACCCCGACCACTATTGGCGTTATCGCATGCACCTCGATATCGAGGATCTGCTCGCCGCCGACGGCTTCAACGACGCGGTGCGCGCCTTGACGGCTTTGCGGCGCGGAAAGTAATGCGACTCCGCGGGCCGCAGCCTCGCCCCGCTGCGGCCCGCTGCTTACAGACGTTCGCAGACGTTCTCCGCAGGCTGCCCCCGAATCGCTATCGCCTTATAATCGTGCGGCCGAAAGGCACCAGCGCGAAGCTCATCAGTTTGAAGTGCTGAATGCCGAACGGTATACCGACGATCGTAATGCAGAACAGCGTTCCCCACACGAGGTGCGAGAGCGCGATCCAGATTCCGCCGATGAAGATCCACACGATGTTCAGCAGCGTGTTGAGGCATCCCACGGGACATTCGTTGGCTCTCACCTCGCCGCCGAAAGGCCACAGGGCGAACAGTCCGATGCGTATTACCTGCAATCCGAACGGAATGCCCACTATGGTAAGACACAGCAGTATGCCGCCGATCATATACTCCAGCGCCATGAACAGACCGCCGAAAACGATCCAAATGATATTGCCTATTATGCTCATATCCGTTTTGTGATTTGTTATATCGTTATCCTATCAGGAACTCGAACAGATTGGGGTTGGCGTTCAGATATTCGTAATCTATGTCGTGGCGTTTCATCCTCTCGGTCAGCCCCTCGAAGTCGTCGGGGCTCTGCAACTCGATTCCGATGAGCACAGGACCCTTCTCGCGGTTGGTCTTCTTCTTGTATTCGAAGTAAGTGATATCGTCGTGCGGCCCCAGAACGTTGCTCACGAAGTTCTGCAAGGCTCCGGCGCGCTGGGGGAACCTGACCACGAAGTAGTGCTTCAACCCCTCGTAAAGCAGCGACCGCTCCTTTATGTCCTCCATGCGCACTATGTCGTTGTTGCTGCCGCTCACCACGCACACCACGTTCTTGCCCTCGATCTTGTCGCGGTAGAGGTCGAGCGCGCTTATGCTCAACGCGCCCGCTGGCTCGACGACGATGGCGTCGAAGTTGTAGAGGCTCAGGATAGTGGTGCACACCTTGCCCTCGGGAACCACCACTATGTCGTCCAGCACCTGCCTGCAAATATCGAACGTCAGATCGCCCACGCGCTGCACTGCCGCGCCGTCCACGAACTTCTCCACGCGGTCGAGTTCGGTCACCTCGCCGCGCTCGAACGAGAGCTTCATTCCCGCCGCGCCCGCAGGCTCCACGCCTATGATCTTCGTCTGCGGCGACATCTGTTTGTAGACGCTGCCGATGCCCGAGGCGAGACCTCCACCGCCGATGGGCACGAAGATGTAATCCACCGCCGCGCGGCTCTGTTGCAGTATCTCCAACCCGACGGTGCCCTGACCCTCGATGATCTTGGGGTCGTTGAACGGCGGGATGAAGGTCTTGCCCTCGCGCTCGCACGTCTCCACGGCGGCGGCGTTGGCCTGATCGAAGGTGTCGCCCGTGAGAACGACCTCGACGAACTCGCCGCCGAACATCTTCACTTGGTTGATCTTCTGCTTAGGGGTGGTCACGGGCATGAATATCTTGCCCTCGATGCCCAGTTTGTTGCACGACAGCGCGACGCCTTGGGCGTGGTTGCCCGCGCTGGCGCACACTATGCCGCTCGCGGTGCGGTCGGGCGCGAGCGAACGTATCTTGTTGTAGGCGCCGCGGATCTTGTAGGAGCGTACCATCTGCAAATCCTCGCGCTTCAGCATCACGTCGGCGCCGTATCGCTCCGATAGATTGCGGTTGTGCATCAACGGCGTGGGGCTGAGTATCTCGGCGAGCGTATGCTCGGCGGTCATCACGTCGTTCAGAGCGGGAAAGTAGCTTTTATTGTCACTCATCTTCGGTTGCTGTTTGCGAAAGTTAAGCTATGTTGGCCGCGATGAAGTCGCCCGCCTCGGTCGTCGAGGATGCCTTCACGCCCGCGGGCGCGATATCCTCGGTCACTATGTCGCGTTCTATCGAGAGGTCGACGGCGCGGCGTATGGCAGCCCCCGCCTCCATGTCGGCGAAAGCGTACTCGAACATCATGGCCGCCGAGAGCACCGTGGCTATCGGGTTCGCGATATTCTTGCCCGCAGCCTGCGGATAGGATCCGTGTATCGGTTCGAAGAGCGAGGTGTGCGTTCCGATCGACGCCGAGGGCAGCAGTCCGAGCGAACCCGTAATCACGCTCGCCTCGTCGGTGAGTATGTCGCCGAACATGTTTTCGGTGACTATCACGTCGAAGTGGCGCGGCTGCTGGATTATCTTCATGGCGGCGTTGTCCACGAACATGTACTCCACCTCCACGTCGGGATACTCCGTCGCCAAAGCCTGCGCCGTCTCGCGCCACAGACGCGACGTGGCCAGCACGTTGGCCTTGTCCACCACGGTCAGTTTGCGACGGCGTTTGAGGGCGTATTCGAATCCGAGGCGGCAGATGCGCTCGATCTCCTCGCGCGTGTAGACGCACGTGTCGTATGCCGTGCAGCCATCCTCCGAACGGCCCTGCGGCCGTCCGAAATAGAGTCCTCCCGTCAGTTCGCGCACGCAGAGGAAGTCGGCTCCCTCGACCAGATCGGCGCGCAGCGGCGAGCGGTGCAGCAACGAGGCGAAGGTTTCGACGGGTCGCAGGTTGGCATACAATCCCAACTTCTTGCGCATGGCCAGCAAACCCTGCTCGGGGCGCACCTTGGCATTGGGCATGTTGTCGAAGCGCGGGTCGCCTATCGCGCCGAACAGCACGGCGTCCGAGGCCATGCACACCTCGTGCGTCGCCTGCGGATAGGGATCGCCCACGGCGTCTATGGCGGCGGCCCCGACCAAGGCGGGGGTGTAGTTAACGTCGTAACCGTATTTCGCCGCGACGGCGTCGACCGCCTTCACGGCCTGAGCCACGATCTCGGGACCTATGCCGTCGCCCGCGAGAAGAGCTATATTTATCTTTTTCATCGTTTTTGCTTTTGTTTCTGTTCGAAAGCCTCTATCTCGGGGCGGATGCTGACCAGATAGTCTACATCGTCGTAACCGTTCATGAGGCACTGTTTCTTGTAGGGAGCGATGTCGAACGACTCCTTGCGCGGCGTGCCGACTATCTCTATCGTTTGAGCTTCGAGGTCGATCCTAAGCTCCGTTGCGGGATCCTCCCCGATCGCGCGGAATATCTCGGCCGCCATCGCTTCGCTCACCGTCACGGGCAGAAGTCCGTTGTTGAGGGCATTGTTGCGGAATATGTCGGCGAAGAAACTCGACACCACCGCGCGGAATCCCGCTCCGGCTATGGCCCAAGCGGCGTGCTCGCGGCTCGATCCGCAACCGAAGTTCTTGCCCGCGACGAGAATTTCGCCCTTGTAGAGGGGCGAGTTCATCGCGAAGTCGGGCTTGGGGTTCCCCTCGGCGTCGTAACGCCAGTCGCGAAAGAGGTTTTCGCCGAATCCCTCGCGCGTGGTCGCCTTGAGGAAACGGGCGGGGATGATCTGGTCGGTGTCTATGTTCTCGATGGGCAGGGGCACCGCCGTCGAGACGAGAGTGGTGAATTTGTTTCTCATTTCTGTCGGGTTTCATCGGGTTTCATCAAATCGCGCGGGTCGGTCACGACGCCCGTGACGGCCGCCGCGGCCGCTACCAAGGGACCTGCCAGCATGGTGCGCGCCTCGGGACCCTGACGACCTTCGAAGTTGCGGTTGGAGGTGGCCACGCAGTATTTTCCCGCGGGTATCTTGTCCTCGTTCATGGCCAGACATGCCGAACACCCGGGCTGGCGCAGCGTGAATCCCGCCGCTTCGAGCTTGTCGCGCAGACCCTCTTCGATGGCCTGACGCTCCACCTGCTTGCTGCCCGGGACGATCCATGCCGTCACGTTCGGGGCCTTGCGGCGTCCCTCGACGAGCGACGCGAACGCGCGCAGATCCTCTATGCGGCCGTTGGTGCAACTCCCCACGAACACGTAATCGACTCTCTTGCCCGCCATCTTTTCGCCCTCGCGGAATCCCATGTAGTCGAGCGCCTTGTCGAACGACGCGCCGTCGGACGCGGGGATCGCGCCGTTCACGGCCACGCCCATGCCCGGGTTGGTGCCGTAGGTTATCATGGGCTCTATGTCGGCGGCATCGAAGGTCACCTCCTTGTCGAACACGGCGTCGGGCTCCGACTTCAACGCGCTCCAACGCTCCACGGCGGCGTCCCATTCGGCGCCTTGCGGAGCGAACTCGCGTCCGCGGAGATACTCGAAAGTGGTCTCGTCGGGGGCTATCATGCCGCCGCGGGCGCCCATTTCGATACTCATGTTGCAGATGGTCATGCGCGCCTCCATCGAAAGCGAGCGTATGGCCGAGCCCGCGAACTCCACGAAGTGTCCCGTGCCGCCGCCCGTGCCGAGCTTCGATATTATGTAGAGGATTATATCCTTCGAGCACACCCCGCGGCGCAGTTCGCCCTCGACGTTTATGCGCATGCTCTTGGGCTTCGATTGCAGTATGCACTGCGAGGCGAGAGCCATCTCCACCTCGCTGGTGCCTATGCCGAACGCCACGCATCCCAACGCTCCGTGGGTCGAGGTGTGGCTGTCGCCGCACACGATGGTCATCCCGGGGCGGGTAAGTCCCGTCTCGGGTCCCATGACGTGTATTATGCCGTTGCGCCGCGAGCCGATGGGGAATATCGTGATTCCGTTTTCGTCGCAGTTGCGGCACAGCGCGGCAACCTGCGCGGCCGACTGCGGCTCGGCGATGGGCAGATGCTGGTCGACGGTGGGGATGTTGTGGTCGGGGCTGGCCGTCACCTGCGAGGGACGGAACACCCCGATGCCGCGCTCGCGGAGTCCCGCGAACGCCTGCGGGCTGGTGACTTCGTGAATGTACTGGCGATCGATGTAGAGCACGCACGACCCGCCGTCGAGTACCTTGACGGTGTGCGCGTCCCAGATCTTGTCGAAAAGTGTATTCATCTTGCAGTGTTATGCTATTTTCGAAATCGCGTCGATGAACGACTCCACCGAGGCGGTCACGATATCGGTGTTGGCGCCGAAACCGTGGTACATCTTGCCTTTGTGCGAGATCTGGATGTGAACCTTGCCCAGATCGTCGCTGCCGCGCGTGATGGCCTGCACCAAGTACTCCTCGATGTGCACGCGTCGTTTGGTTATGTTCTTCACGGCGGTGATGGCCGCGTCGACGGGACCGTTGCCGCAAGCCGTTTCGGTGAAGGTGTCGCCGTCGAAGCTGATCTGCACCGTGGCCGTCGGGATGCTCGACTTTCCGCATACCACCTGCAATCCCGTGAGTTGAATACTCATGCGGCGGCGTGTGGCGGCGGTTCCCACCAACACCTCCAGATCGCGCGTGGTGACCATCTTCTTCTTGTCGGCCAGATCGAGGAACTTCTGGTAGATCTCGTCCAATTCGTCGTTCTCGGGCGTGTAACCGATCTCGGCGAGGTGGTGTTTCAGGGCCGCGCGGCCGCTACGGGCCGTCAGCACGATGCTCGACTGGTCGACGCCCACATCTTCGGGATCGATGATCTCGTACGTTTCGCGGCTCTTCAGCACGCCGTCCTGATGGATGCCCGACGAGTGCGCGAAGGCGTTGCGGCCCACGATTGCCTTGTTGGGCTGCACGGGCATGCGCATGAGGTTGGACACCAACTTGCTGGTGGCGATTATCTGACGCGAGTCGATGCCCGTCTCGAAGTCGAGGTTGCTGTGGCACTTTATAGCCATCACCACCTCCTCGAGGGCGGTGTTGCCCGCGCGCTCGCCCAGACCGTTGATCGTGACCTCCACCTGACGCGCGCCGTTCTCCACGGCGGCCAGCGTGTTGGCCGTCGCCATGCCCAAGTCGTTGTGGCAATGGGTCGAGATGATGGCCTTGTCGATGTTGGGAACGTTGTTCATAAGATAGGCTATCTTCGCGCCGTACTCGCTCGGCAGACAGTAACCCGTGGTGTCGGGTATGTTCACCACCGTCGCGCCCGCCGCTATGACGGCTTCCACCACGCGGGCGAGGAACGCCTCGTCGGTGCGGCCCGCATCCTCGGCATAGAACTCCACGTCGTCGACGAAGCGGCGCGCGTATTTTACCGCCTCGACGGCGTGTTCGAGAACCGATTCGGGCGTCATGCGCAGCTTCTCGTAAATATGGTAGGTCGAGGTGCCTATTCCCGTGTGGATACGTCCGCGCTTCGCGAACTCCAGCGATTGGGCCGCCACGTCGATGTCTTTCTTCACGGCGCGAGTGAGCGCGCATATCACGGGGCGCGTCACGGCCTTCGAGATCTCCACCACCGAATTGAAATCGCCCGGGCTCGATATGGGGAATCCGGCCTCGATTACGTCCACTCCGAGTTTTTCGAGTTGTCGGGCCACTTCGATCTTCTCGATGGTGTTGAGCTGACAGCCCGGGACCTGCTCGGCGTCGCGGAGCGTGGTGTCGAAAATGTATACTTTTTCGCTCATGTGTTGCGAGTTATTATTCCGTCGGTCGGGCGACGCCGCGGCATGCGCCCGATCGGCGGAATCGATTGGTGAATATTAGTTGTTCTCGGGGCGCAGTTTGCGTACCACGGCGCCCGCCTGCCACATCTCGGTCTCGCGCATCTCGCGAAGCTCCTCTTCGAGCTTGGCGCGGTAGTCGGGGCGGCTGTTCGAGTCGATGCTGCGCTGCGCCTCGTTGCCGCAGGCCACCTCGCTGTAAAGCTCCTCGAATACGGGGCGCGTCGCGTCGCGGAACTTTTTCCACCAGTCCAGAGCGCCGCGCTGCGCTGTGGTCGAGCAGTTGGCGTACATCCAGTCCATGCCGTTCTCGGCGATCAGGGGCATGAGGCTCTGCGTAAGCTCCTCGACAGTCTCGTTGAACGCCTCCGAGGGGGTGTGGCCGTTGGCGCGCAAGGTCTCGTACTGGGCGGCGAAAATACCTTGAATGGCACCCATCAACGTGCCGCGCTCACCCGTCAGGTCGGAGTATACCTCGCGCTTGAAAGTGGTCTCGAAAAGGTATCCCGAACCCACGCCGATGCCGAGCGAGATCACGCGATCCCACGCCTTGCCCGTGGCGTCTTGGAATATGGCATAGCTCGAGTTGAGTCCGCGGCCCTGAAGGAACATGCGGCGCAGCGAGGTGCCCGATCCCTTGGGGGCTACCAGAATCACGTCCACGTCGGGAGGGGGAACGATGCCCGTGCGCTCCTTGTAGGTGATGCCGAAGCCGTGCGAGAAGTAGAGAGCCTTGCCCGCGGTGAGGTGCTTCGCGATCTTGGGCCATACGCTGATCTGTCCCGCGTCCGAAAGCAGATATTCGATGATGGTGGCCTTCTCGGCAGCCTCCTCGATATCGAACAGAGTCTCGTTCGGCACCCAGCCGTCGGCCACGGCCTTGTCCCAGCTCTTCGAGTTCTTGCGCTGGCCCACTATAACGTTGAATCCGTTATCCTTCAGGTTGAGCGACTGGCCCGGGCCCTGCACGCCGTAACCGATTATCGCGATCGTCTCGTTCTTGAGGGTTTCGAGCGCTTTGCTCAGGGGGTACTCTTCGCGTGTCACGACGTTCTCTTCGACGCCGCCGAAATTGATCTTTGCCATAGTTTTCTCGTTTTATGATGTTTGTAATTCGTTGATTGCGGTTTCAGTCTCGGCCGTTCGCGGCCATGCGGGCTCGGTGCTCCTTGTAACGCTCGTCGACATAGGCCAAGTATTCGTTGAGCAGCTCGCGGCGCGACTTTATGATCGCCACCTGCCCCGAGCAGACGAACTGGTAGACCCCGTGAGGTTCGAGCATGCGGTAAAGCTCGCGTATCTCGTCGCGGTGGCCCGTCTTCTCCAGCACGATGTAGTCGTCGTGGATCTCGAGTATGCGCACGTTGTGGCGACGCACCAGATCCTCGACATTGCGGCTGCGCTGCACCTTGTACAACGCCAGCTCTTGCAGGACCACCTCATCGGGGGTGTAGCAGAATACCTTCAGAACGTCGATCTTCTTCTCGATCTGCTTCACCAGATTGGCCACCTTCTCGGGATCGTTGCGCACGATGACCGTGTATTTGTGTATGCCCTCGATGGCCGACTCCGATGCGGTGAGCGACTCGATGTTCACGTTGCGATGGGTGAAGACCGTGGTGATCTGGCTGAGCAGACCCACCTTGTTCTCGGAGAATATGATTATTATGAACTCTTTTTCCATTTCGATTCGTGTTTTCGCTTATTCCAGTCGTATGTCGTGCACGGGCATTCCCGCGGGCACCATCGGGAAGACGTTCTCTTCGCGCTCTACTCTCGCCTCCAGCAGGAACGCCCCCTCGCATCGCTTCATCTCGTCCACAGCCTCCGCGAGATCCTCGTGACGCTCCACGAGACGGTAGGGGATGCGGTTGGCGCGGGCTATGAGTTCGAAGTCGGGGTTGGTAAGCTCGGTGAACGAGTAGCGTTTGTCGTAAAACAACTCCTGCCACTGGCGCACCATGCCCAAGTAACCGTTGTTCATGAGCACTATTTTGACTCCCACCTGCGACTGGAATATCGTTCCCAACTCTTGCAGGGTCATCTGCAAACCTCCGTCGCCCACGAAGAGGCAAACATCCCTGTCGGGCGCGCCGATCTTGGCGCCGATGGCTGCGGGCAGGCCGAAGCCCATCGTCCCGAGACCTCCCGAGGTTATGATGCTGCGCGTGCGCTTGAAGCGGAAATATCGCGAGGCGAACATCTGCTGCTGTCCCACATCGGTGACCAGTATCGCGTCGTCGAAACGCTGCGCCACGGCATCCACCACCTCGCCCATGCGCAGATGCGGACCTCGGGGCGACACGGCGGGCTCTATGATCTCCTCGCGCTCGATGTTGCGGCATACGCGGAACTCCTCGAGCCAAGCCTTGCGGTCGCACGGCGCGATCTTCTCGGTGAGCATGGGCAGCGTGCGTTTCACGTCGCCCGTAACCGCCACGTCGGCGTATACTATCTTGTTTATCTCGGCGGGGTCGATCTCCATGTGGATGATCTTGGCGTTGATGCCGAATTTGGAGGGGTCGCCCGTCACGCGGTCGTCGAAACGCATGCCGACGGCAATGAGCAGGTCGCAGTCGCGGTTCTTGATGTTGGGGGCATAGTTGCCGTGCATGCCGAGCATGCCGACGTATTGGGGGTGGTCCGACGGCAGGGCCGAGAGACCGAGCAACGTGGCCGCGGCGGGTATGCCGCTCTTTTCGAGAAATTCGCGAAGCTCCTTCTCCGCGCCGCCGAGTATCACGCCCTGACCTATCAGAGCCATCGGCTTGCGCGACAGATTTATGAGGCGGGCGGCTTCGAGTATGCCGCTCTCGTCGATCTCGGCGTCGGGGCAGTAGCTGCGGATGAAGCGCACGGGGCGATATTCGAAGTCGGTCATTCCCACCTGCGCGTCCTTGGTTATGTCCACCACCACGGGACCCGGGCGGCCGCTCGATGCGATGTAGAAGGCTTTGGCCAACGCTTCGGGAATATCCTCGGCGCGTTTCACCTGACAGTTCCATTTGGTCACCGACTGCGTTATCTCGATGAAGTTCACCTCCTGAAAGGCGTCCGTGCCGAGCGACTTGGATCCCACCTGCCCGCTTATGAGCACCACGGGCGTCGAGTCGAGCATGGCGTCGGCGAGTCCCGTCACGGTATTGGTCGCCCCGGGGCCCGAGGTGACGATGCAGACTCCCGTGCGGCCGCCGGCGCGGGCATATCCCTGCGCGGCGTGCAGCGCGCACTGCTCGTGACGCACCAGAATGTGGTTCAGTTTGTCGCGATAGTCGTAAAGAGCGTCGTATACGGGGATTATCGATCCTCCCGGGTATCCGAACACGGTGTCGACGCCTTCGGCCAGAAACGACCTGATTACGGCTTCGGAACCCGATATGCGCGGCAGCGCGGCGGGTTCGGCGGATGAGGGCGCGTTATCTTTGTAATCGTTTGTCATAATACGTTTTTTTCGTTAGATCTCTTCGGGAACGATTCTCACGGCTCCGCGGTCGGCCGAACTTACCAGCAACGAGTATGCGCGGAGCGATTGCGGCACCTCGCGGTCGCGGCCGACGGGTTTGCGGACGCTCCAACGGGCCATGCGCTCGGCCAACTCTTGCTCCGAAATGCGGAGGTCGATGCGGCGCGAGGGGATGTCGATGTCTATCGTGTCGCCGTCGCGGATGATGCCTATCTCGCCGCCCGACGCCGCCTCGGGCGACACGTGTCCTATCGACAGACCCGAGGTTCCGCCCGAGAAGCGGCCGTCGGTGATGAGGGCGCACGCCTTGTCGAGGTGTTTCGATTTGAGGTAAGAGGTGGGATAGAGCATCTCCTGCATGCCCGGGCCGCCCTTGGGGCCTTCGTAACGGATGACCACCACGTCGCCCGCGCGGACCTCGTCGTTCAGTATGCCGTTCATCGCCTGCTCCTGCGACTCGAATACCTTCGCCTTGCCGCTGAAGCGGAACAGACTCTCGTCCACGCCCGCCGTCTTCACTATGCAGCCGTTGCGCGCTATGTTGCCCGTGAGCACCGCCAAACCGCCGTCGCGGAAATAGGCGTGTTCCGCATCGCGTATGCACCCCTCGGCGCGGTCGGTGTCCATATCCTTGTAATACTCCGCCTGCGAGGCCATCTCGCGGCTGTGGCGTCCCGCGGGCGCGCTGAGGTAGAGCTTGCGGGCCTCGTCGGAGAACGACGGCGAGGCGACGCCGTAACTTTCGAGCGTGGCGGCCAGCGACGGCGAATCGACGCGGCGCACCGAGGTGTCGATAAGTCCGCATCGGTCGAGCTCGCCCAAGATGCCCATGATCCCTCCCGCGCGGTTCACGTCCTGCACATGGTAGTGTCCGTTGGGGGCCACCTTGCACAGCACGGGGATCTTGCGCGAGAGACGGTCGATGTCGGCCATGGTGAAATCCACGCCCGCCTCGTGCGCCACGGCCAGCAGGTGCAGCACGGTGTTGGTCGAGCCGCCCATCGCTATGTCGAGCGACATGGCGTTCTCGAAAGCGGCCTTGGTGGCTATCGAACGGGGCAGAACCGAGTCGTCGCCCTCGAAATAGTAACGTTTGGCGTTGCGTACGATGATCTCCGCCGCGCGTGCGAACAACGCCTTGCGGTTTTCGTGCGTGGCGACCACGGTGCCGTTGCCCGCCAAAGCCAGTCCGATGGCTTCGTTGAGGCAGTTCATCGAATTGGCGGTGAACATTCCCGAGCATGAGCCGCAACCCGGGCAGGCCGAAGCCTCGATCTCGTCGGCGTCGGCGTCGGTGCACGACGCGTCGGCGCTCATCACCATGGCGTCTATGAGGTCGACGCCGCGCCCGCGGAACACGCCCGCCTCCATAGGGCCTCCCGACACGAAAACGGCGGGGATGTTGAGTCGCATGGCGGCCATGAGCATTCCCGGGGTTATCTTGTCGCAGTTCGATATGCACACCAAGGCGTCCACCTTGTGCGCGTTGGCCATGTACTCCACGCTGTCGGCAATTATGTCGCGCGAGGGCAGCGAGTAGAGCATTCCGTCGTGACCCATCGCTATTCCGTCGTCGATGGCTATGGTGTTGAATTCGGCGGCGAAGCAGCCCTGCCGCTCTATGAGGCTCTTGACGTATTGGCCTATCTCGTGCAGATGCACGTGCCCCGGGACCATCTGCGTGAATGAGTTGGCGATGCCTATGACGGGCATTCCCATCTGCTCCTTTTTCATTCCGTTGGCCCGCCAGAGGCTTCTGGCTCCCGCCATTCGGCGACCCGTGGTGGTGACGGCGCTGCGTAATTGGTGTTTCATCGTTCGGACTCGTTTACAAATCGAAAAAAGCCTCTCTCCGCACGGGAGAAAGGCTCATATAATCATCTGTTAGTATATATACACGACCTTTCTCCCGTCATCTGCGCAAGACCACGAGAATTAGGCTGATAATAATATACAAACCGATATACATAATATTCTTTGTTTTCTCTTTTCGAAAGCTCGCCGCTCCGCATCGGAGGTCGGTGCTTTCGTTTTGTTTATGCAAATGTAAAAGTAAAATTTATTAATAACAAATAAAATCGGGGATTTTTCGCATGTATATTTCTGTCACTATATGCTGTTTTGTATTATTACATTGATTATTAGTGTATTATAAGTTTATGATTTTTGCATATATATGCGGAATGAATACTCTTTTCCGACATAAGAATCCGAAACACGTCGCGAGTCGCTTACATTATGTAAATATCCCGCCGCGATCGTTCGCTTTTTATATTAAAAATATAACGTGCACACGTATTACAAACGTACAAAAATTAATGCT